>ERZ1643246.107-NODE-107-length-105286-cov-6.434036_pt1 | contig 105286 bp, 99 predicted proteins | sample MGYA00579265_ERZ1643246 | MGnify/ENA primary metagenome ERZ1643246 (study PRJEB29033, sample SAMEA4952261) | chicken gut metagenome | biome: Broiler Chicken; feature: Gastrointestinal Tract; material: Caecum | place: Ireland | collected 2018 | study: Broiler...
TTGAAAACCGTTGTACTGCGAGGTACCCGGGGTTCGAATCCCTGTCTCTCCGCAACAAACGCTGAAAATCAGCAGATTGCAAAACAAACACCCAGTTTTACACCCAAGAATGTAAAGTCTGGTGTTTTTGTTTTATTTAAGATAATACAACCACTACATAATAAAAGAGTAGCGATATTAAAAGAATCCGATGAGAAAAGACTAATATTTATCTATCCATTCACTTTGATTTTTCAGGACTTTACATCGTCCTGAAAGTATTTGTTATTGTATTCCAACGTCAGGAGTGGATTATAATACAAGTTTTTTGTGTGGATAGAATTTCGTTTTGCTTAATGTACGAAAGTACTTATCTATAAACGCATGAAATATTAGCACAATGAATCATTGGAAATCAACTTTGGCCGTGATAGGAATAGGCCAACTCATATCTATTTTAACAAGTACGATTGTTGGCTTCTCCATTATTTTTTGGATTAGCAACGAATTTAAATCCCCGACAGCTTTATCTCTGGCTATTTTAGCTGGATTTTTACCACAATTTGTATTAGGCTTGTTTGCCGGGGTCTATGTTGACAGATGGAATCGAAAGAAAACGATGTTTTATTCGGACTTGTTCATCGCGTTCTGTACCCTATGTCTTTTTATTGTGATAACCAAGGGTTATAAAGACCTTTCTTTTTTTTATCTATTGACTGCTTGTCGTTCAATAGGCAGTACGTTTCATGCACCTGCTTTACAGGCAAGCATCCCTCTACTGGTTCCCAAGCACCATCTTGTCAGGGTATCAGGTTTGTACCATTCCATTCAATCCTTCAGTGAGGTGATAGCTCCCGTTGTAGGGGCAAGCCTCGTTGTTTGGCTTCCCATACAGTATATTCTGCTCATAGATGTGATCGGAGCTGTTGCTGCTTGTCTGACCTTACTTTGTGTCCAGATTCCTTCTCTTCAAAAAACGAAAGTTCTTCCAGATTTCAAAAAAGAACTGACGGAATGTTGGCATACCTTGCGGCGTACAATGGGCATTTTGCCTTTATTCGTATGCTTTACGCTGGTGACTTTTGTCCTTATGCCTGTTTTTACGTTATTTCCTTTTATGACGCTTCTGCATTTCAACGGAAACATTTTGCAAATGGGAGTTGTGGAAATGGGTTGGGGCTCAGGGGCATTGTTGGGCGGTTTAGTACTTGCCTGTAAGGCTTTGAAAAGCAAGCAAACATTAGTGATGCATACGGCTTATGTGATATTGGGATTGTATCTGATTAGCGCCAGTTATTTACCATCAAGCGCATTTATAGGTTTTGTTTGCCTAACATTTACAGGAGGCATAGCCTATTCCATTTACCATGCGCTTTTCATCGCTATTATTCAGCAGAACTTGGCTTCGGACATGCTTGGACGGACTTTTTCTCTCATCTTTAGTTTGAGTACCTTTCCATCAATGCTGGGTATCGTAGCTTCAGGATATTGGGTGGAAGCATGGGGTATCACATCCGTCTTTATGATCAGCGGATGGGTTATCTTTCTGATTGGAGTGGGTGCAAATTTTATTTCTTCAATCAAGCAGTTGGATAATTACGCATAGTATTATTTATTAAAGAATTATTATATGACAAAGAAAGAACACACTACGATTACAGAGTTATTTCAAGTTTTGGACTTGTTGGAAAGCCTGGACATGCAGTTTTGGTTGGATGGAGGCTGGGGAGTGGATGTCTTGTACGGACAGCAAACCCGCTTGCATAGAGATATTGACATTGATTTTGATGCCAATTATACAGACCAACTCCTTGGTCTTTTGCAGGAGAGAGGATATCAAATTGAAACAAATTGGTTGCCCACCCGTGTGGAACTGTATAGCAAAGAATTAGGCTATATTGATATCCATCCTTTTGTCTTGAATGCGGACGGCACTTCCAAACAAGCCGACTTGGATGGAGGCTGGTATGAATTTCAACCGGACTATTTTGGAACAGCAGTCTTTGAAGGCAGAAGCATCCCTTGCATTTCTGCAAAAGGGCAACAAGTATTCCATTCGGGCTACGATTTAAGAGAGAAGGATATTCACGATTTATCTATAATTAAACAATGTATAACAACAATGAGCCTAACAATTAGATAAGAACAAGAAAATGACAGAAAAACAAATTGTCTGGTATATCTTACTTACAGAAGTAAAGATAGACAGTGACACCCAGTCTGTCACATCCCTGAGTGTAGCTCCATTGGCAGTCTTGCCGGAATTCCAGCGTAAGGGAATTGGGGGGGGGATGTTGATTCAGTAAGCCCATCAGAGGGCAGCACTTTTGGGTTACGGCACAGCAGTCGTATTGGGGCATAAAGAGTATTATCCTCGATTTGGCTATCGCAAGGCTATCGATTTAGGAATTGAATTTCCTTTCGAAGTCTCTCATGAATATTGCATGGTGGCTGAATTAATACCTGGAGCTACTGAGAATGTGAAAGGTATGGTTTGTTATCCAACTGACTTTAAATAGTTTAACAAGTAAAATTCATTATATAACTCGGACTGGGTATTTCAATTTCCCAGTCCGTATTCTGATAGTACTTATTCAATTGGAAGATTGTGTTGCTTCAAGAATGAAAGTTTATCCCAATACCCTCTTTGAAAGACGATTTTGTTATCTTTTACATGAAAAAATCCGCATCCACGAAGTCCAAGAGAGTCTTTCCATTCCATGATAGCCCATTCGCCATCTTCAAAAATATTTTCCACCATACAAACCATTTTAGCAGTGGCAAATTCATTCACAAACATTTTGTAGATTGATTCTTTACCTATTATTGGTTCGTTTGCGACTTGATGATTTACTGCATTAGTAGCATACAGCTCTGCTATATGATAAGCATCTGCTTTGTTAAAGCAATCTATCCATTTTTCCAAAACTTCTTTAGGCTTCATTTTTTATAAATTCTTAGGATTTTGATTCTGTAATAAAAACAATCTGTTTGGATGCATAGATACTTGATTTTATTAATAATAGGCTATTCTATATTCTAAATCCTCTGGATTTTTGCTCTCTCTGCACCGAGTTACGTAGATTCTGCTGTAACTTTTCCCATTGTTCCTTAAACCATTGTACTATGGGTTGTCGGTTTATGGTCAGCATAAGCTTACCACTATCCATCGGATGTTTCTCAACCCTAAAAATATCATTCTTGATGTCAAATTTCCACCTGTGTTCTTCGGAATAAATTTTGCCACTACATTGTATGGATTCTTTCTTTGTCAAGAGGTTTTCTATCATGTCTTTGGTAAACCCGATAACAGCGCATAATTTTTCCATTCTCAACATCTCTTTGAACATGGGAAACCATTTGTGGGCTTTTTCAAGCAAGGTGCTCAATCGTGATATTTCCTTGTCTTTGGCTTCAAGTTCTTGATTATGTATTCTTTGAAGATTACGAATTTGTCTGCTATGCTGTTCCTGTATTTGTTGTATCTGAATTTTTAATTCATCAGTAGCTTTGTCCCGTTTGGTAATTTCCTGATGTAGCTGCTCGATGTGATGTTCCAGTTCTTTCAGCTTACCGCTTCCGAAAAGAGAACCTACACCGCTTGCTATGGCGGTAGCAGCATTGGTGGCTGTTTTCTTTAGTTTGTCCGTGCGTATCTCTGCTTTTACCTGTTTGAGTTCCTGTTCGGCAAGGCTTACTTGTTGTTCCTTGTGTCGCTTGGTTTCCTCTATACGTTGCAGTTCGGCTTTCTGCTTCTCTATGATAAAGTCGTTCCGTTCCAGATGTTCCTTGCCTGTTACAGCCTTTGATTGCCCACGCTCCATCAGCAGAATGTCGGATGCCAAGCTCTGCATTTCGGTCATATCCTCGTCATTGAGTTTGCGGCTCTTGCCTGTATCGTGATTCATCCAGTCGAATACGATATGGGCATGGTAATTCGGCTTGAACCACCTTTCGCCTACTTGGAAACTCTCCATGTCCTCCGGTGCAGGCTGACCGTTCAGCCAATGCCCCTCGTCCTTGTGCAGGAAGATTTGCAGCGGTGTAATGCCCCAGCGTTTTTGGCATTCTTCACCGAATTTACGCACATCTGTCAAAGTGGTGTCCGGCCTGATGAGCAATACTCCCTCACGGATGGGCGAACATCCCGCCACCTTGATAATCTTACCGTTCTTCCCTTTGCGTTTACGCTCCTTTTCCTGCATGGCACGGCCTGTCTTTTCCTTGACCATGCGCTTGATGTTCTCATAGTGCGCCTGCAATTCGAGATTGCCGAAATCGGAATTTATCCACTGTTCATTATCAGCTGTAAGTTCGGGCACGATGTAGATTTTGGACTTGCCGATGTTGCGCATATATTCGGCAGTCCTCCGGTTATGAGCCTCGCTTGATGTCACGTTGCAAGGCTTGATATGTATGCTTGATTTTGTTGCCATCTTTTCAATTTTTAATTCGGTTATTACTAATTTTGTTTGCTGCTTTCCGCTCATAACCGCAAGGGGTTCTTAGGGGCAACCCATAAGCGGAGTTTCCAAAGAGAGGGTCACTCTTTGGTCGGGTTGCATAGGGCTGAAAGCCCTTGCCGGGTTCTTAGGGCAGCGTCCTAAGCCCCTCGGGAGAGCCCACAACTACGCAAGCGAAGCGTGTAGTTATAGTGGGCTATAACCGGAAGCCTTTCGGTTTCTTGGATAACGTATCATTCCTCTTTCTGACGGATTGCATTTGCTCTTTTCCATCAGACATGCGCTTCTGCAAATACTCGTTCAGATCTTTGCATCCGCAGTAGATTTGGGAAGCGTCCCGTATATGCCGGATGCTGTCGTATTCCTTTCGGATTTGCTGCAAGGCTTCCATTCCTGCGCGGTCATTGTCAAAAAAGCAGTGGATGCGCTCATAGCTTCCCAACGGGTAGAGTGCCTTGGAAACATTGGCTACGGAGTTCAGCACCATGTAATCCTGCCTGTCGAAATCGGGGTATTGCGGGCAGCTTTCGAGCCGTAGGGTCAGAAAGGAAAGGTAGTCCATAAATCCCTCGAAAACGAAACAGGTGTTCTTCGGTTCTTGTTGCCGTATGTGTGTAATGTCTTTCGGAGCGATACACCCCTTAAAATATCGGTTGCGTATCTCATAGCCGCCCGATATGTTCGGAAACGCAATGGCGAAGTACTGCTTGTCGTTGTGCGTAAACCGAGCTTCCTTACATTCTCTTTTCGCCAGTGCCGGATTTATCCCCCTTTCCTGCAAGTAAGCGAGCAAGGCAGGAGAAGAAAGCGGCACGATTTCCAACTGTTGGAAACTCGGCTCCGTAAAGGACTGCTTGCGAAAAGAGAAAGAAACGGGGCGCACGTGCGGTGCCTGTTCCTCTATGCGTTTCAAAAGATACGGCACACTGTCCGTTGCATAGAGGTGCGAAGCCAGTGCGATGATGTTGCCGCCCTTGCCGAGTGCAAAATCATACCATTGGTTCCGCTCGGTATTCACCTTGAACGATGCTTCGGTTTCTTCCCTGAACGGCGATTTGTACCAAAGATTGATGCCCTGCCGCTTCACCGGGCTATATCCCAAGCTGTGAAGATACTCTTCCAGCCTGATTTGTTTTGCTGTCTGTATATCCATAAATGATTATCTTTATCGGTTATTGCTTGTTTTTCTTTTCGCCAGTACCTTTTCATATAGGTTACTGGTGTATAACCACTTCACTTTATTGTCGTATATATAGGATACGGCTTAAAGTGAAGCGGTTTGATGCACTCCTGTAACCACTTCGCTTTATCCTAATATATAGACCCTGAGAATAAAGTGAAGTGATTGCGAGGATTGGGCTAATAGTGGAAATCCGGTTCGTACCTGTACTTTCTGCCGTTTTCCTGCACTATCATCCGCTTGTTCTTTAACACTGTGATGAGTTTGACCAGCTTGTTGTCACTTAACGGAATGCCCACCAAGGCATACGACTCTTTCAGTGCTTTGCCCAGTTCCTTATATCCGTATTCGTCCTGTAACGAGAATGCGGCTTCCAGAGCTATCCGGTGCTGTTGCTCGGAAATGTCCTTGCAGGCATCAAACCTTTCACCTTGGGGTCTGCCGGGTGCTTTGGTTTCTGTCTGGTAGTTCTCCATCAGTTCAGGCAATGCCCTGTCATTGATGCGGAAGGCAAACGGCTCGAAGTCCATCGCACGGATGTGCATGGCGGAAACCTTGCTTATGTCCCCGTTGCTCTTGTCCTTTTCAACGAGCAGCACGGTTTCAGCCTTGTTGTTCAGCTCCGTGCCGATATGTCCCCTCGCGTTCTCATCCCCCTTGTTCTGATGGAGTATCGTGTGGATATGTATCTGCCTGTCGTCCGTCCACTGCATCAGCTTTGATATGATGCGTGTCGATTCACTGGGGCTGTTGATGTCATATACCATGTCACGGATGCCGTCTATTATCACCAGACCAAGGTTCGGCGTATGGTAGATTGCCTGTTCGACAATCCTTATGCGCTGCTCCGGCGTGTACTTCCGCAGGGCAAGGAATTCAAGGTTTTCGTTGTCCCTGTCATCGGGCAGCCCTGCCATACGCATGATGCGCTCCATCACATTCAGGCAGTGGTGGGGGCTTTGCTCCGTATCCACATAAAGCACTTTCCGTTTGGCTTCGGGAAGTTCAGCCGCATACCTGAGCACCGTGCCGTTTTTCAATGCCGCCGCCACGATAGCCGACACATTGAATGTCTTCTTGCTTTTGGCTTTGCCGATGGATGCGCTGAAATTTCCCAATGTGCCTATTACAGAACCTTTCACACTGAGGATTTCGGGGGCTTTCTCGTATTTTCCTGACAGGCTCAGCCGTGAGGCTTGCCAGAGGATTACCGCCTGTTCGTCCGATATTTCCCGGATGTCTTTCATATAGTCCATAGCGATTCCTCCCGTTATTTGCGTCCGCCTGTTTTCTTCCCTGCCAGTTCAAGGGCAAGTTCCGCATCCACGATAATCTTGCGCCCAATCTGGGTGATGGCCTTGTCTATCTTCCCGCTTTTCTTTATGCGGTTGGCGGTGGGCAGGCTGCACCCGAACAGTTTGGCTATGCCGAGTATGCCGTACACATATTTCCTGCTTGTGTCCGTTACGGGCTGCGGCTGCGTTTCCGGCTGACCGGATGCGTGCCTGCTTAACATTATAAACTCTTCGCCTGTCATCTGCCAGACGGGTTTGGATAATAATTCTTGGATATTTGTCATAGTCCAATCTAATTAGTCGTTAAACAATCAGCCCTGCGCACTGGCTGTTATTTCTGTTCTCGAACGATGCAAAATTAGATATGGATACGGGTGGTAAGGATGGGGATAATATAATCGAATATCGCTGTATCTTATTGAATATCAGAAAATAAAAATACCACTCAAAAATGAATTTGAGTGGTAAAAGTGGAACTTTCGTAAAGAATCAGGATATGTCACGGATTATCTGAATATCTGCTCCATTTCTTTGGCGAAATTCTGGTTGCTGTCACTGGGGAAATCAGAAACGGGCTCTTTGTACTTGGACTTATAATAACCGTCATCAATATCCAGCAGTTTGAGCATTCCGGCTTTCCATTTGTCCCTGTCCTGTTTGGGGAGCTTTTCGCTCATGAGAAATATCAGATAACATACACGGATTTTCTCTCTCGGTTTGGTTTTCAGTTTGTAGTTGCAGGGTTGCAGGTTCATGTTGGCATAAAAATCCGGTGCGGAAATTTCTTCAAACTGTTCTCCCACACATACTTCATGAATGAGCGAAAGTAATTTCATGCTGAAGTATTCGTGTTGTTCCGTTGTTGTTTCCTGCGGACTGACTGGCTTTCTCGGTTCTTCCTGTCGGTTCCCGTCGGGAATATATTTCTTCAATATGTCCAAGAAAAGGCAGCTTTGACGGTATATGTCCGCACAACGGTTCTTCATATATTGGAATGCCTCCTTTCTTGCAGCCTTTTGCAGGTCATAGAGTTCGTTCAGTCTGGCTTTTTCCCTGTCGTATTCAGCCTTGCAGCGTTCATATTCTTTCTCCGCCTGCTTTTCTTCTTCGGCTGTATGTTCCCTGTAACCGATGGAATCATACCTGTTGTTGGCTTCATTCAGCGGCTTGCTCAGACTTCTTGTGACATCCAGTTGGGCTTCAATTTCAAGGGAATACCTTTCCATGTGCTGATGGCAGACACGCTCTATGGCACTGTCACTTATGGGGTGCGTTTCATAAGCCTGTATGCTCTTTTCTATTTCGGTTTTCAGGCTGTTGAGTATCAGGGTGTATTGTTCTTTTTGCCTGTCAAGCACCAGTTCAAGGATGGCGGCTTCAAAAGACTTCATGTCATTGTACTGCTGACAGAAATCGGAAATAAATTTCTGCCTGTCAAAAGAGAAAACGTGATTGTCTATATAGTCCCTGTATATTCTGTAGAGTTCCCCGTATCGGGGAATCATCGTCTGTATATTGTCTGCCATAGGTGTCCTACTTTTGTCTGTTCTTTTCATTGTCAAGAAGCATCGTCAGTTCTTCCTCCACCTGTTCTATGCTCGGCAGTGCCGATTTCAGGTTTTCCGGCACAGCCTTGCTGAGCTGATAATCGCTGATGCCGATAGGCTGGTCATAGCCGGTCAGCGCATATTGTGCGACACTCTCATCCTTGCCCTTGCACAGCAGCAGCCCGATGGGCTTGTTGTCATTCTCTCCCCTCAGCTTGTCATCCACCACATTGATGTAGAAGTTCAATTGCCCGGCATATTCCGGTTTGAACGGGGTGGCTTTCAGTTCCACGACCACGTATGCATGGAGTTTTATGTTGTACAGAATCAGGTCGGCATAGAAATCGCTGTCGCCAATCTGGAAATGCTTCTGCCTTGCGACAAAGGCGAATCCGCTGCCCATCTCCAGCAGATAGCGGGTGACGTGCTTCACCAGTTGTTCCTCTATGTCCCTTTCGTCCGCCCGTTCTTTGGCTCCCGCCAAGTCAAAGATATACGGGTCTTTCAACAGGTAGTTGGCAAGGTCGCTTTGAGGTGCAGGAAGCGTGGCGGTAAAATTATTGACCTTGCGGCTGTTGATTTGCCGTTCAAACAATTTGCTTTCAATCTGCATTTTAAGGACGTTGCTGCTCCATCCCATTTCCACGGATTGCTTCATATACCAATAATCGACACCTAATGGAAGTGAACTGTTCAGCAGAATCACATGGCTTGCCCAGTTGATTCTTGCGACAGGTGATGCCAGGAACAGTTTTTCTATGTCCTCTATCGGTATTCGGCAAACGGTAGCTACTGTTTGGGCTACATCCTGAATTTGTGCAAGAGGTTCTTGCACAATTGTAACTTCCTTGTTGTCAGAGGATGGAATTTGTGCAAGAGGCTCTTGCGTAAATGACACATTGTTCAGGCATTGGATTTCATCCGTGATTTTCTGCACACTTGGAGCAAGTATTTTCGCATCGGTTTCTATGAAACTCCGTAATGCGCCCAATGGATAGGAGCGTGCGAACTGGCACATATAAGCCAAGTTCCTGACCGAATATCCTTTCTTTTCGGGATAACTGAACCGTATTGCCTGCGCCAGTTTCTTGATGACCTTGCCGCCCCAGCCTTGTCGGTTCTGATGGTACAATATGTAATTGCCCATCTTCCAGTAGTGGAACAGCATCTGCGCATTGGCGGCACTGATGAGCCGGACTTGCGCCTGCTCTATTTCCGAGCCGATGGCATTGACGAAAGCCTCGAAACTCCTTTTCTCTATGTTGTTATCGTTGTTGCTCATTGTTGTATGTATTGAAAGTCACAAAGATAAGCCCAATAACAGGCATCCCGTGAAACTTGCTGATTGTTTTTTATAGTTGGTTGAATTTGTTCATTGCATTTGCCTTGATGTCATCTGCGATGTCAATGTAAGGTTTCATGGCTTTATAATCGCTGTGTCCCGTCCATTTCATGACCACTTGTGCCGGGATACCGAGAGCCAAGGCGTTACAAATGAATGTCCTTCGTCCGGCATGGGTACTTAACAATGCGTACTTTGGCGTAACTTCATCTATACGTTCATTTCCTTTATAATATGTTTCCCTTACAGGCTCGTTGATTTCGGCAAGCTCGCCCAACTCTTTCAGATAATCATTCATTTTCTGATTGCTGATGACTGGCAGTGCCATGTTGTTCTCAAAGTGAATGTCCTTGTATTTTTCAAGTATGGCTTTGCTGTATTTGTTCAGCTCTATGTTTAGGCTGTCCGCCGTTTTGACGGTAGTAACTTCTATGTGGTCGGATTTGATGTCACTTCGCTTCAAGTTACGGACATCTGAATATCTTAGACTCGTAAAGCAGCAGAACAAAAAAACATCCCTGACACGTTCCAGATATTGTTTGTCTTTGGGTATCTGATAGTCTTTCAGTCTATTCAATTCGTCCCATGTCAGAAAGATTACTTTCTTTGAGGTGGTTTTCAATTTCGGTTTGAATGTATCATATGCAATGTTTTGATTATATCCCTTTTTGAAGCTCCATCGCAGGAACCATTTGAGAAATCCTATCTGTTTGCCGATGGTACTGTTTCTCATGTCTTTTTTGTCACGCAGGAAGTTTACATACTCGTTTAGCCCAAACTCATCGAAATACTCAAAAGTCACATCTTCTTTGAACTCTTTCAGGTGATTTTTTACGGCTGCAAATTTTTCGTATGTAGATTCTGTCCAGTTGTTCTGATTGCCACATTCCTTGACAAACTCATCAAATATCTCCCAAAAACTTATTTTAGTATCTTCCTGTTGCTCCTCACTGTCATTTTTCATTCGCAGATTGAACGCATCTTTTAACTGTTGGGTGGTCGGCATGGTTTCCTGTACCTCAAATTCTTTGAACACGTTTTGAATTTCGGCATAGTATCTTAGCAAATCCGCATTGATTTCGGATGCGCTTTGCTTTAACTTATTGGTACATCCGTTCTTTACACGCTGCTTGTCTGCATCCCACTTGGCTACATCAATGCGGTAGCCGGTTGTAAACTCGATGCGGTGACTTGCGTATATGACACGCATACGGATGGGAACGTTCTCCACGATTGGAACGCCGTTCTTTTTGCGGCTTTCAGGTGCAAAAATGATGTTTCGTTTGATGTTCATGACTGGGTGTATTTGAAATTCTGCACCCAAATATACACCCAAAAATTGAAATAGCGAGCGATATTCGATAATATTTAGATTTAATTATGATTGTAATAAGCTGGTTATTAATAGGCATTTGCGATTGTGTGATATTTTGAGATAGTACAGGTTCGAGAGCCTCTCTCTCCGCTGGAAAGAATTGCAAAACAAAGAAAATCCCTGTAAATTAATACTTTACGGGGATTTTTTATTTTTGGTGCATAGCAAAAATAAGCATATCAAAGCATTCTTTCGGTGTACTATTCGGTGTACCTGATCTCCTTCAATGTCAGGTACACCTATTAAGTAAATAATTCATTGTTTATCAGTGTTTTGCATCTTGACTTGTTGCTCTTGGAATTTTAGTTTTGTGATTAAAAAACAAGTAAGATGGAAAGAACAACATTTTGTCTATTGTTCTACATTCGTAGGACGAAATTGAATCGGAACGGTGAGGCTCCGATAATGATGAGAATTACAGTGAATGGAGTTCGGGTTGATGCTTCAGTGAAGAAAACAATTCTTCCGGAATTCTGGAGTGCGGCAAAAGGAAAGGCCCTGGAAAAGAAGCGTGAGTACAAGGAACTGAATCTGTATCTTGATTCTATCCGTTTGAGGATAATGAAAATTCAGCGTGAACTGGAAATAGAAGGTGTAGCGGTTTCTGTCGGCAGTGTGCTGGACCGTTTTTTGGGTAAGAATGCTCCCGTACAGCGTACCCTGTTTGAGGTTTTCCGTGAACATAATGATAAATGCGCCCGATTGTCCGGTACGGACATGGCGCCTGCAACCGTGCAGCGTTATGAGACATCCTTGAAGCATACTCAGGATTTTGTCTGGGAGACATATCATAAGAAAGATATTCTTTTGGATGAAGTTTCCCGCCAGTTTGTTGAGGATTACGAGTTCTGGCTTAAGACCTCGAAAAAGTGTTGTCATAATACAGCCACCAAGTATCTGAAGAACTTCAAGAAGATTATCCGTATCGCTTTGGCCAAGGGATGGATGAAGAATGATCCGTTTTTGGAAATCAGGTTCTCGTTGGATAAGGTGGAGCCGGACTTCTTGGAAGATTCGGAAATCCGAAAACTGATTTCAAAGGAGATTGATATTCCGCGGCTGGGTCAGGTACGGGACATTTTTGTGTTCTGTTGCTTCACCGGTCTGGCCTTCTCGGATATTCACGGATTGGGAAAGGAGCATATCGTGGAGGACTCGAACGGTGTCAGATGGATACGCAAGGGAAGGCAGAAGACCAAAATCATGTGTAACATCCCATTGATGGAAGTTCCGTTAAAAATATTGGAGAAGTATTCCACCAATGAATATTGCAGGAAACATGGTGTGCTTTTTCCGGTGCTTTGTAATCAAAAAATGAATGCCTATCTCAAGGAACTGGCTGATATTTGTGGCATAAAAAAAACATTGACCACCCATGTTGCGCGTCATACTTTTGCCACTTTTGCTCTGGCCAATGGTGTTTCGATAGAGAGCGTTGCTAAAATGCTGGGGCATACCAATGTTCAGATGACCCGTCATTATGCGCGTGTGCTGGACCGTACAGTGATACGTGAAATGTCACAGATAAAGATGGATTTTCATTTTTCCATGTAAGGAGAGGGTGTTTGGAATGAGCAAAGGCAGACATGAGGTTCGGATGCCTGCTCTTTCAGGAATGGCCGGAGATTGCTTCCGGCCTTTTTTATTTCATTCTGGCGTTTTCTGTCTTTTTTTGGCGGTTGCTCAACGGTTGAGTAACCAATGGTCTTGTAATATCTCCGTAATATTGCGCCATAACAATAAAAACAAGGTCATTATGAATAATAGAAGAACTGCACCTGGTGGGCAGATGACCCACATGCTCAGTACCATACTCGCCAAAGTAACTAACATTGAAAAGTTACTGGCTCCTGCCATACATAACTTGCCCGACAGCGAGATACTGGATTCAAAAGGCGTGCGCCTGCTTACCAAGATGTCCGACAGGACACTTCTTAGACGCCGCAATGACGGTTCGTTGCCTTTCCACCGTGACAAGGGGAAAATTTACTACCGCCGTTCGGACGTGCTGCGTGCCATGCTGCTGGAAAAAGAAGAACACTCTAAAAATAAAAGGTTATGAGAAAGATGATTAAGGTTGAAAGCGGCTCGTTCGCCGCACTCGTGAGAAGTTACAAGAAGTCCCTCAACATGTTGGCCGTGCTGCAACATATCTGCGAGGATAACTGTGTAGAACTCTCCATGCTGCCCGATGAGGTTTGTGAGCTGATAAACCTCGATCCGGCAGAGATTGAGAAGCAGCGTTTGAGCGGACGGCTGCGTTTTGCGGAAGAGGAGAACGGGACCAGGCATTATTCGATTGTGGATATAATCAGTCTGAAGGATTCCATTGACTGGAAGGTTATTAACAGACAGGTGGAAAGCCTTTCCTTTGAGGAAGAGGAATGACGGAGTGCCCTTCTTCCCATTACAGACAAGAGTATGGCCGGCAGACCGGATTTATCCGGGTGTCGGCCATACCTTTGTCATTTTCTGAAAAGCGGCTCTTTACGGCAAACTTAGGATGTTTTTTTCAGTCCGTTTGACGGGGCGGCAATTTCCATTGAGGGTACATGCCTTGCCTTCCGTGGCAGGTCCGGTGCATCGTCACTTTCGCCTGTCTCTTTCTGTCCTTTCCTTTCCGTTCCGTCATCCGTTCCGCTTTCATGCCCGCCTGCCGGTTTTATGGTAAGCTGTATTTTCCGGTTCAGCGTGGCAAGTTCCTCATTCAGCCGCTTGATTTCCGCATCCTTGGGCCATGAAGCCGCCACAATCTCCTGAAGGACCGGGATGTCCTTCGACAGCTCCGCGTTTTCCTGCTCCCGTTTCTTTATCATGGCGGGAATGCGTTCCAGCGCATTGATGAAGTTCATGACGGCCAGTTTCGGGTCTTTGGCTATATAACCGTTGTTGTAGGTATATTTGATACCGTCCAGCCCCTCGACCATGAACTTGTTCTGCAAGGTCTGTGTGTTCCCGTCACAAATCCTCTCGGTACGGACAAGGATGCGGAAATCGGACAGGGTCCCGATTTTCATATAGTCATCCTCCGTCCGGGCATTCCGGTTGATTGCGGCAAGCCGATTGCCGAGTATCTCCACGTTGTCCGAATCCACACCGTCCAGTTTCAGGGGATTGGGACGGAGTCCGGTTTCCGTATCTGCGGGCATTACCTTGTTGAAATATTCCCAGTCTCTGGTAAAACGCCCGATAAAGGTGTTGTTTTTTTCTATTCCCGAAGTCCTTTCATTCAGCTTGCCTTTCGCGTTTCCCTTGTTACGGTGGAATGCCTGTCTCTCGCTTTCGAGGACCGCCAGTTTCTTGTCCAGCTTCGCCTTTTCCAGCAGGTCGTCGTTGCCCGAAAGGATGGCCACGTATTCGCTGAAACTGCCGCCTCCGTTTTCGTCAATCGCCCCCTCGTCAATGGTACGGGCGGCCAGATTACGGCTTTTGAGCTGGTTGATGAACACCTGCTTGTTTTGCAGCAGGTTGAACTTGTAGCTGTCCAGTGACTTCTCCACCGCATAGATGTAGCAGTCCACCTTATTGCCGGCGTACTGCTTGGCGATGATATTGCCTTTTCTTACCGCCCGCCCGTTGCGCTGTTCCAGGTCGGACGGCCTTCAGGGTATGTCCAGATGATGGATGGCCACGGCCCGTTCCTGTGCGTTGACACCCGTTCCCAGTTTCTGTGTGGAACCGAAAAGGAAACGGATGCGCCCGGAGTTCATATCCTTGAACAGTTCCTTGCGTGCGTTGTCGCTGTTTGCTTCCTGAATGAACTTTATCTGCTTTTCCGGGATATTATGGTCTTCCACGAGCTTGCGCCTGATTTCACTGTAGATGTTCCACTGGTCCGGCTTATAAGTGCTCAGGTCCGAGAATACGAACTGTGTGCCTTTCTGGTCGAGATATTTGTAGTAATACTCTGCAATCTTGGCCGCGCAATGGGACGCCTTGTTTCCCGGACTGTCACCGTACTGTTGGTCTATCAGCCGCATGTCAAGCGACATCTTGTTCGAGTAGTTGGTGGCGATCAGCATCTGTGCCTTCTCCTCCGCTTCGGATAGAGGCTCCCTGTCTATGTAGGTCGCATCCCCGGTTTCGGCGAACTTTATCAGTTTTTGAATGAAAACCTCCTGCTGGGGAGTGGGCGGTATGTGATAGAGTTGCTCGTTGAGTTCCGGCCTGTCAACCCCCACGTCTTCAGCGGTCTTGTAATCGGTTATCTCCGCATAGAAATTGGCGAGTTCCGGCACCTTGATAAAATAGCGGAAACGCTCTTTCTGCACCACCTGGTTGGTCACTGAAAATTCAAAGTCCGTGCTTTTCTTCGCATAGACTGCGGCCCAGCCGTCAAAGCAGGTAATCCCCTGCCGTTCCATTTCCTTCGGACGGAGATACTTGAAAAGGAGATAGAGTTCGGTCAGGCTGTTGGAGATGGTCGTGCCGGAGAGGAAAGTGGCCCCCAAATCCCTGCCTGTGCGCTCCTGGATGGTACGGATGGCGAAAAGCATGTTCATAGCCTTCATGCTTCCCTCGGGATTGCCCAGGCCGGAAACCCTCGCATGGCGTGTGTTGAACATCAGGTTCTTGAAATTGTGCGATTCGTCAACGAAGAGGTGGTCGATGCCCATCTGTCTGAAATCTGTAACATCATCCGTCCGGTCCTTTATATCCTGCTCCAGCTTTTCAAGTTTGGCTTCCAGGTTCTCCTTTCTTCTTTCCAGCCCTTTCTTTATCCAGCCGGTCACTTCATTGCCCTGCTGCTCGAATACGGCAAGGTTCTCTTCGATACTCTCTATTTCCTGCGTATATATTTCCTGCTGTATTTCGGGGGACTGGGGTATTTTCCCGAACTGGTCGTGTGTCAGGATGATGCAGTCCCAGTTGTTGTTCTTGATGTCATGGAATATTCCGACGCGTTTCTCCGGCGTAAAGTCCTCCTTGCCCGGATACAGCACTCTGGCATTCGGATAGGCCCTCCTGAACGTGTCAGCTATGTCATGCACATTGCTTTTGATTCCGATAATCATCGGCTTGTTCGCCAGTCCGAGACGTTTCATCTCAAAGGCGGCTATACACATGATAAGGGTTTTGCCCGTACCTACCTGATGGTCGATTATCCCGCCTCCGTTCATCTTCAGCATCCATACGGCATTTTTCTGGCTGTCGTACAGGGACGGTATGCCCAGCCCTTTCAGGTCAAGGAACGGGAAGCTTTGCAGGGAACCGTCGTAATCGGGACGTACATAGCAGTTGAACTTGCGGTTGTACATGTCTGCAAGGTTCTGCTTGAATTCGGGCAGCTGTTCATTCAGCCAGCCGGTGAAGGCGGAGCGTATCTCGTTGATTTTGGTGTCGGCAAGCTGGATGGCCTCCGCATCACGTACCTTAATGTCATTGCCCTCCTTGTCCTGAATGGTCTTGGTTATGTCGGGTACGGTGTTGTGCAGCGCATGTTTCAGCAGGTCGTTTCCGTAATAGCCTCTTTTTTCCCCTTTCACATAATATCTGTCGGTGATGTTCGCGTTGGTGCTCTCGAAGCTCACGCTGAACTCGTCGATGGATTCCGTATAGTGGATATGGGCCTTTGTCTCGAAGAGGTATCCGGCGAATTCCTCATATACGGACATGGGTATCCACCGTTCTCCCAGGTTGAAGTCAAGCTGTTCAAAACTTATGGGCTCCGGTATGGCTTTTCGAAGGGCCTCCAATGATTTTCTGCTCGCGCCGTCATCGGGATAGTCTCTCAGGTGGTTCTCTATCCATTCTGCTTTGGCAATCACATTGCCCGCTATGAAACGGTCCTTGATTTCATGGCTCTTCATCATGGGATTGTAGAAGATGCGCTCTTCCAGCTGTTCGAGCAGTTCCTGCCTGCCGATGTCGCAGAGATTCTCCATATATTCCAGATTGACCTCGCCGAACTTGTTCAGGGATGCCGCAAGGGCTTCCTGCGGTGTATCCACATGTGTCACCTCGTTGGCGTTGAACGATACGGGCACGGTGAATATGTCCGCCTTCTGTATCTTCCCGTTGACGGAACGCTCCAATGAGAGCATTTCCTGTCCTCCTGCATCCAACAGCAGGAACTTGGCGTTGTCCTTTCCGTTCAGCTCCCTGAACATGCGCTGGAAACGGTCATACTGCCGGTTCAGCTCCTCCCTTAGTTCCGGCTGTTCGGTTTCCGTTTCGGCTTCCGCATTGTAGAGATTGTGGTAGGCTTCACGGAGCGGGATATAGTAGGCGGCCCGGTATTGTTGTGTGACAGTCAGCCTGAGCGGATGGAACTGTACTTCGGGAGTACCCAATCCCTGCAAATATCCGTATTGCTCACCGGCTTTCACGAGAGAGCCGTTCTTGTATTCGGGGCGTATTTCTCCGGTAAACGGACGTGGTTCCATTTCTTTTTTCCGTTCTTCCTCGAACCGTAGTCTGCGTTCCTGCCATTTCGCTTCCGCTGCCGCCTGTTCCCCGGTCATTTCTTCTTGTGAGACGGCTTCATCATACATGTTCTCTTGCGAGAACAGATTGAACATTTCCGGTTCGTTTCCTTTTCTTTTGCGGGATGCCGATGGTGTCCGGCCCGGTGATGGCCGGTTTTCCATCATCTGTACCTCCACTTCCTCCTCGTTCGCATAGGCGGCAAACAGATTAAGCATGGGTTCATAAGGCTTGGTGGAAAGGAGACTTTCTTCCTGCATCTCCTGCCGGTGCTCCACTGCTGTTGTTTCCGGTGCGACTTCCGGTCTGGTTTTCAGGGCAGTGGAAACGGTGGGGCGGGATAGGTTTTCTTCATAAAGTTTCCGGTCAAGATGGTTCCCCACATCTTGTGCCAATAACTGCCTGAGATGTTCGGCAATGGCTCCGATACCCCCTTCATGGGTAAAATTCATGGCCGGTTGTCCGTACATGTTTTTACCCATGGATACGGAAGTATGGATGATATGGTCCAAATCGGCATAGCTGTTGTTAATATTGATGCTGCCCGATATAAGACGGGTTTCAATAAAGTTCCGTTCCTTTTCGGTCAGTTCCGATTTTCGGGTATTCTTCTGCAATACGATCAGGTCGCTGCCTACTTCCGTACCCGCATCGGTAAACAGATTGTCCGGCAGACGGATGGTAGAAACGAGATTGGCATGATTTACCAGCCACTCCCTGACGGGACGGTTCTGTGGCGAGTCCATGACGCCCGAAGTCGTGATATAGGCCAGTATCCCGCCTTCACGCAGCGTATCCATGCCTTTGAGAAAGAAATAGTTGTGTACGGCAGCGAGTGAGGATTTGCGCACTGGGTCGTCACTCCGGTCAAAGTCCCGGTCATAAATCCTGGTATTCCCAAACGGGATATTGGAAGAAACAACATCGAAGTAGCCGTTATAATAAGGCTGTATGGACTGGAAACCCTCTATGTTCACCTTGCTTTCCGGATAGAGGGATGAGAGTATCCTTCCCGTCAGCCTGTCCTTCTCGAAGCAATGGATTTCGGGGACATCTTTCAGAGTGCTGATGAACATGCCCGTTCCGGCGGAAGGGTCAAGAAAACGTTCCGGGCGGATTTCCGGTATCAGCAGGGCTTCCTGCATGGCCGTTACCACCGGCTCGGGTGTGTAAAAGGCTGTGAGGACGGAATTTTTAAGACTTTGGACGTATGACTTGTATTCTTTCTCGTCTTTGGAATACTCACGCAGAAGTTCATGCAGCAGCCGGACCTGGGGAAACAGTTCTTTGTCCGACCTTCATTTTTCTATGTCCGTATCTTTCTCCGCCGGATTCAGGATGCACTTCAGTCCTCCGAAACCCGAATAACCGTTCAAGACCTTGTGTCCCTGTTCCGTAAGACAGAACTCCGGACGCATGAATATCAGTTCAAGTGCGGCTATGTTGTCCGCCAGATGTTGTCGTCTGTTATACGCCATATTGTTCTATATAAGATTGTATGAAACCTGTAAGTTCAACGGTAAGTGTATGACAGGCCGGGGATGATTCAAACCTGTCGTCTATGGAATATTTGCCGAATACCGCCTCTGCGGGTGACAATACCTTCAGGCAGAAATCCGTCCGTCTTTCGGGCCGTACTTCGGGAAACCACTCCGATACGACCTCGAAAACCGTATCGAACCGGGAAAAGCGCAAGTCCTGATAGAGAACGGCGTCAGCCTCTTCCAAAGCCTGTCTGACGGATAGGCCGTCACGTATGGCATGTTCGTAAGCCTCTGCGGCACTGTCCGCACGCTCCCGGATGAATGCCTTGTCATCGGCCATGTGCGGATGGCTTTCTCTCAAATAAAAAAGGAGAGCTGACTTGAAGCAGGACAGTTCTCCGTTGTTGTCATGTTGTGTAATCATCATCTGTTGTCATTGGATTTTGAATGGGGAAATAATTTGTGACATACCCGGTAACCTGAGAGGAAACCGGGTATATGGATTTGGTAAACGTTCCGCCTGCTGCCGGATTACGAGAACGAGAGGCTGTTCTTTCTGGCCTGCGGTCTGGGAGATACGACATGGCGGGCCGTCTGCTTTGTTTCTTGTTTCCTGTCGTTTTTGGGGGTTTCAACCGCCGGCTTGTATTCACGGGCATTGCGTCCTATGAGCAGGTTGTTGCTCTTGTTGCTGAAACGCACATCATCCGAGAACAGCTGTCTGGTCTTGGGATTGCGCATGTTCTCAATGAATACCATTCCGTGATTCTCCAGTATCTTTTTCTGTTCGGGGGTTATCTTGGCTCCCAGAATCGTATCGCTGACCTTCAGCTGTTTGTCGGACTGTTTGAATGCGATGTCCCTTATGGTCGGATCAACATAGGCCACACCGGAAAGCATGGTGTCGTTCTTGCGCTGTATGTCATTGATTGGGACTTCGCCACCAGAAGCGAGTATCTGCTTCTGCTTGTCGTCCAGTCTTTTCCCATAAATGTAGTCCGGGATTTTGATGGCATCCACGGGCATGGTGATGATGCGGTTGGTGGACTCGTGGAAACTGACATAGCATTTGCATACATTTCCGGTAAGCGTGTCCTTCATTTCCTTGATTCCTCCCAACGTACCCGTTTCGGCCAGTTTGTCCTTCTCTTCATCCGTGAATACGTCTTTATAGACCGGCAAATCATATTGGGGCTTGTCCAGACGGGTGAGCGTCTTGAGTTCCACTTTGCCGTCCGCACCCTTCACACACATGAAACAGGCTTCGCCCAAATCTTTCTTTTCTCCGTTTATCTCTTTGCTGATGGGTAGGGCGGTAGAAGTAATCCTGCCTTTGAGAAGTTCTCCCATGCAATGGTTGTTGAACAGAGTCTCCTTGTCAAGGCCGAGTGCGTTCAGATCTTTCCACGGCAGCTGGTGCTCATCAAACTTATACCGCCGGGCCAGTTTGGCGATACGCCCCTCGTCGTTGAGTTCACAGTTCTCCACCATCTTCTTGCCGTCCGGTCCGGGGTCTTCTCCTTTCCGGATCTGGATGACCGCGTTCAGCGTTTTGTCCAAAACGGCAAGTGGTACAAGGAAGAAACTGAAGCTTGTAGGATTTTGATACTGGTTCTTGAAGTTCGTGAAGAACAGTTCCAGAGGTGTGATACGGTCCAGTTTGAGGAAGCTGTTGCTGTTCTTCTTGTCGGGTGGTACAACTTCGATGCTGCCGTCCTGCTCGTTCATCCTGGAGATGACTGCGGTCTTGTTCGTTCTCTTGTCAAGGACTGCCATTACATGCTCGTCCTGACTCTGTTCTTGTTGCTCTTGCTTTTTCTTAGCCATAAAATTAATAGTTTAAGTGATACAATAATTAATCAATACCGGGTAAACTTTAGCCCGTCAATGCGAATATAGAGGATTAATTGATAAGGAATTACGTTTTTAAGACTGCTGGAAATAAATGGCGGGAATTGGCGTGGAATGGCTAGACATGATTGTATATGATAAATTATTTTTAATTGATTTGATTGCATTGAAAAGATAAATCGTCCGAAAGATTGTCCAGAAAGAAGTACTTTGTTAGATAATAGTGATTTAGTTAATTTATTTTACACGATGGTGTAGCCATTGCCTATTATTGTGAAGGTGCTAATTCGCTATTATCATATAAATGAAAATGGAAAAGCTTTTATTCTAGTTTGGAGAAGTATGAGCTTCTTTAGCATAAGATATAAATAAGTGAAATTCAGTGATGGGAGTTGTAGTCGCTATTTTTTTTATTTATTACATCCATTGGTTAATACTAATGACTGTCGTTCGGAAAGATAAGAAATTATGTTTGAATTGATTGAAAATATAACAATTCTGGAAGACTTTTATAATCTCTTCATTTATAAGAGGTTTGAAAGAGAGGCAAAAGTTGAGGTAACGAATAGGTAATCTGTCTATTTCTGCGTTTTGCTGTGAGTTGCTATCAATGTTACTCATCTTAATACAAAGGTCATTTAAATTCGTTAAAAATTAAGTATTACCTAGTGAAATTTTATTTCATATCAGTATTTTGGGTTGGTTTTGTCATAAAATAATCTGTCTCTTTCGCCAAGTGAAAGAAAATCACTATATTTGTGGGCAAATAATAAATTTTGTTAATATGGGAACAGACATAAACCGCCTGAAAGTTGTTTTAGCTGAAAAGAAGAGGACAAATAAATGACTATGTGAGCAATTGAACGTAAATCCATCCCACAGTTTCAAAATGGTGCACGAATAGTTCACAACCAGACCTTGAAACCTTAGTTAAAATATCACGTCTATTAGATGTGGAATTGGACGATTTAGTGAATAAGAAATTCATAACTTCTCAGCAATAAATCAAGTGTCTGAGTTATGATAAAAAGTCTAAAATGAGAAATAAACGTATTGAATATATAATAGATGAAATACTTGATCAGTATGCGTATGCTGACGAGTCTACTCGACCATGGATTATAGGATTCAGTGGAGGAAAAGATTCGACTGTATTATTAATGCTTGTATGGATAGCACTCGAAAAATTGAAAGAGCTACCAGGGCCGTTCCAGCTTCGCAGACCAATATACGTAGTATGCAATGATACAATGGTTGAAAATCCTATAATTGCATCGTATGTTGACCAAGTTCTCGAACAGATAGAAAAGAAAGCAAGGGAAGAAGACTTACCTATTTTTGTCAGGAAGACTACACCTCGATTGGAGGATTCATTTTGGGTGAATGTTATCGGAAAGGGCTATCCTGTCCCTAATACAGCATTTAGATGGTGTACTGAGAAAATGAAAATTAAGCCTACAGCTCGTTTTATAATAGAGCAAGTTGACGAGTGTGGTGAAGCTATAATTTTAATTGGAACAAGAAAAGCAGAAAGTGCGACTCGTGCTCGCTCCATTAAAAAACATGAAATTCATGGCAAGCGGCTCACAAATCATACACTATTGGCAAATACATATGTCTATGCACCAATTAAAGAATTGTTGTTAGAGGAAGTCTGGTATATAATAAACACCATTCCTTCCCCTTGGGGATTTGATAACAAAATTTTGTTTAATATTTATGTTGATGCGAGTGCGGACGATTACGAATGTCCAACGGTTGTAACAGACAAGAGCCATGGATCTTGCGGTCAAAGTCGTTTCGGATGTTGGACTTGTACGGTTGTAAAGGATGATAAGTCCATGCGTTCACTTATTAAGAATGGGCGAGAATGGATGCAACCGCTTTATGATTTTAGGTTGAGATTAGACAAAGAACGAAATATTATTGAGAACCGATTCCCTTTGCGACGTGATGGAAGAAGAGCAGTAAACGATATGGGACCTTATACATTTACATATAGGGCGAAAATGTTGGAAGGTTTGCTGAATGTTCAACATGAGTTGCAACAGCATAATCCAGAAATGAAGCTCATTACTGATCAGGAATTGATTGCAATTCAAGTGAATTGGTATCGAGATTTTAACTTTGCACATCAAGTATCAGAAATCTATAACAAAATCTATAATTCCTCATTAGATATGGAAGAGGGCAAAATAAAAAATAAATTGGAAGCAGACTTGATGCGAGAAATTTGCCAAGAAAACATTGAAGAAGGCGAATTGATTGAGCAACTTCTTATGCTTCAGAAAAGCAAGTCACTCATGCAACGGCGCCGTGGCTTAAAAACGGAAATTGAGTCTCGTTTAGAGGAATTCGTAAATAAAAAGAAATCATGACGATACGCGAAATAGAACTTGATAATTTCCGAATTTATAAAGGAAAGAATAGAATTGAACTTTTTCCAGATGGGAATAGGAATCTGGTTATCGTCAGTGGTAATAATGGTTTCGGTAAAACAACTTTTCTCATGTCATTAGTTTGGTGCCTATATGGTAAGAACATGGGAAAAGTCGATGAACTATACCGTAAAGAAATTGACGAAAAAGGAGGTTATAGCAAGTACATCGGAAACAGTCTCAACTTTGCTGCACAGAAAGAAGGTGAAACCCGATTTTCTGTGTCCGTAACATTTACAGATGTAGAAATCCCTGATACTCCTTGTACTGAAATAACAATTGTTCGTTCATATGATAGCGCAACGAATTATGATGACGAGTTAGAAATTTTGATTGATGGTCGAAAGAACGATCTGTTCACAGGGTCAAAAGAGGAAATCACAAAAGAAGAGGAGATATTTATCCGAGATTATATACTCCCAATAGAAATTGCAAAATTCTTTTTCTTTGATGCTGAAAAGATTGTTTCGTTTGCTCAGATCAACACACCAGAACAACGTAGGGATTTAAGTCTTGCGTATTCTCAAGTTCTTGGGATACAAAAATATGAGGATTTGAAAAATGAATTAGTCAGAATTCAGGATGACTATAGAAAAGCATCTGCCAAACCACAAGAGAAACGTGAGTTTAATGCATTAATTGCGGATATTGATTTCAAAGAAAGCGAAATAGATCGATTGTCCGAAGAAATTACCAATTTGGAAGATGACAGAGTAATCAAACGTCATAATTCGGCTGAACTTCAATCAAAATTGATTAGGGAAGGTGACATGATGTCAGAAGATGAATTGGTGAGATTAAAAGAACGAAAGACGGAGCTTGATACAGTATTAAGGGAAGCAGATGACAGTCTTAAAGATTTATACAGCCTTATTCCATTTGGTTTGGCAGGAGGACTTATGGCTGAACTTTCTTCCCAATTAGAAACGGAAAAAGCATATAAGCAGAATAAACTCCAACTGGAAGGGGTCAATGATAAAACTGATGTCATACTTGGTGATATTGAGGAAGCAAAGAGAAAACTGCCTTTCCCCATTGATATAAAAGCTCGGAATTTCTACGAATCTCAAATCAGGCAACTCATCAAAAAGCATTTTTACAATGTTTCAGATGAAAGTAAGTTTGAACACTTCTGTACATTGCATGATTTTAGCCAAGGACAAGTCGAAGAGTTTATGCGTATCATTATGAAAATCAAAGAGAGTAAATCTTCTTTTGAAAATCTAATCAATAAATATACGAAAGCTAAAGCCGAATTATACACGATTGAGAAAAACATTCGCGAGGCTGAGAAAAAGGCAGAAAGTGATTATGTTCAAAATTTGAGGACACGAAAAGAAAATATCGACCGTCAAATAGATTCTATCGGAGAAGAAATCGGGAAAAAGCAAAGCGAAATAGAGACACTTAAAGACCAAGTGATTGCTCATAAAAAACAAAAGGAAATTCTCTCAAAAAAAATAAATGTTTCGGATCAAAATCGTGCGGTTGATAACGAGGCTACACGCCTTATTCACACAATACAAAAATTCCTTATTCGTTTTAAGGAAGAAAAGAAAAAGGCTCTTGCAAAGAAATTGGAAGCAAAACTTCAATCTTATTTGCATAAGACCAATCTTGTTAAGAAAGTAATTGTTGACATCAATGGCAACGGTGATGATGTTGACATTTGTCTATTTGGATATGATGATAAAAAAATTGACAATAGTATTCTTTCCATGGGTGAACGCCAAATGTTTGCATCTGCACTTTTAAGTGCTTTGGTTGATGAAACAGAAATAGAGTTTCCTGTTTTCATAGATAGCCCAATGCAGAAATTTGACCCGCAACATACAAAGAATGTACTCACGAAGTTCTATCCAAATGTTTCAAAGCAAGTGATTCTCTTTCCTCTTCTTAAAAAAGAATTGACGGAAGAAGAATATCAATATATTCAACCGATTGTAAATAAATCCTATTTGATAAACAATGAGAAGGATGGTTCGCACTTTGTTGAAGTGAAACCAGAGAATCTTTTCGAGGAATATAATAATAGCGGATATGCAAATTAATATCAAAACATCTGGCGAAAATCAAGCCATTGTAACTCAATTAACAAAAAAACTTACTGGAGGTACAAAAGAAAACGTGATAGCTCGTATTGCATTAGGCTATTCTCTGTCTACAGGTAAACGCTTTACCCAACAGGAATTTTCTGCGTACGATTCACAAGGCAAAGAATACAAAGACCATATTCTGTTTGATGGACAGTATAGAGATTTCTATATTGCCTTAATTTGTCAGGCATATGGAATAACTAAAAATGACGAGCTTATTCCTAAATATATAAAGCTACATATTGACCATGGATTAGAAAAGATAAATTATCTGTTTGAAAATAATCCACAATATACTTTCTTCGATTTCTTAACTGAATACTTCAGAAAGGGAATTGATATGATTGAGGATACCCCAGAAAGCTTCGATTGTGTTGAGAATCGAAATCAGCATATCACAAAAAGCTCTTTTTCAGGACCAATTCAAATAAAAGTAGGCTATAATATTTCAACAGGCGAAAATATATACTGTTGTTTCAACGACTCCACTCGTTACAATAATCAACATATTGCTGTAGCAGGAAAGTCTGGCTCTGGTAAGACTCAATTCGCACTAGAGTTTCTTCGTCAACTATATAAGCAGACACAAGGTCAAGTCAATTTCCTGTTCCTTGATTTTAAGGGATTGAGTGAGGATGACAAAATTAAAATGAGCGACTTTTTTACAGAAACTCATACAGAATGTATAAATGCACCTCACACACCATTTCCTTTGAACCCCATTTCGTTCATTGATAATGTTAACGAAAAGAATAAACTGGTAGGTATAAATAAGTTTGTTGACATTATTGCTAAATACTCCAATATCGGCAAGAAGCAACAACAAACACTAAAAGATGCTACCAAAGAAGCGTTTATTCAGCATAAAGATGGCAAACATCCTTCATTGAAGGAAATTTATGATTTGGTAATTGAGTCGGTCGGTGATAACCGTGATACTCTTACTGAAATTATGGAACGTCTTAGTGAATATGAACTCTTCGCGTCAAGAGTTAATGACCCAAGTATCTTCCTAAATAACAATTATTATTTTTCTCTATCAGGTGAGCTCGATAGTACAGTTCGATTCACATCAATCTTTCTCATTATAAACTACATCTTCAATGTATTTACGAATATGGGCGGTACAGAAGTCGTTGATGGCAATCGAAGTATGCGTTACGTGTTAATGATTGATGAGGCTCACGATTTGTTCCGCGAAAAGAAGTCTTTGGAGATTTTAGAAGTCTTGCTTAGGAAGATTCGCTCATATGGAGTTTCTATCGTCCTGCTCTCTCAAGGCATATCGGAATATAATCAAGGTAATTTTGATTTCTCACAAGAATGTGAAACAGCATTCCTATTGCCGATAAACGACCTTAACAACACAAAAGCCATAAACAAATTCCTAGGTCTGAGTGAAAAGGATGGATCTCGAACTATGCGAAATCTTGAAAAATTAGATAACGGACAATGTGTATCTAACATTAAAGAGTTGCAAAAAGGCGATTTGTTTGAAGTTGTTCAGTATTGGAAAGAAAAATAATCTTTGACGATGAAAAAGAGAAGGACAATCACTGAAGTTGCAATAGAGATTTTAAAACATTTTGACGAGACCTTATCTGTTTTGAAAATTTATGCGAAAATAATTGGGAATTCATTGTATGAGTTTCATGTACAAGATCCGCTATCGGTTTTAAAAGTCGAACTTGGAGGTCATGCAGTTGGGATTGATTATCTTTCGGCATCTTCAAAGAAATACTTTTTGTATGATAAAAGAAGTCACACTTTTGGACTTGCTAATATACAGACCAAATATGAAAATGTCAAAAAAGAAGTACCTCTATTAATTATACTTAGTGAACTTCACCATAAAATATACACATGAATTTAAAGCAAAAATTATTCAACAATTAAAAGGATTGAATTCCTATGATTTTGAATTGTTTGGCAGAAATTTATTAGAGAAGTATGGGGCTCATATATTGGGCCGTTACCCCAAAAAGTCATGATGGAGGCATCAATGACCATAGTAAGCTTAAAATTGGTTTAGCTTATATGAATGTTGCCTTTCAATGTAAAAATGGGACTCTAATAAGATTAGCCGGAGGAAAATTGACGCATTCCGTGGCGCAGTTCAAGGCGAATATGAACAAGGCTTATTCTTTACAATATCTTCATTTTCTAAAGAAGCTGAAGAAAGTTTCATAAACGTGGTGTAGTTCCTATCATCTTCATTGATGGAGATATGATTGTAGATTTTATGATAGATAGGCACTTTGGCATTGAGCCTGAAGAATTGTCTATTTATGTAAATACATTAGATAGTATCTTTTTATAGTATAGAGATAGGATAAATAATTTATAAGGTTAAATCCTACATAAAAGTCATTAATACATAAATATGCAAATTCTAAAAATAGTTTTTATTAATAGAGCTCCATTCGGAAACTTAGAACTAGACTTTGAAGAGTACGGCATTAATGTCCTTTCCGCAATAAACGGAAAAGGAAAAACTACAATTTTATCTCAAATTGCTGATGCCTTTCATGAAATGGCTAAAGTAACCTACGACAATTCTTATTCTGGAGATTTTAAGAAAAAATATTATCGTGTAGTAACTTCTAGATATTCATTAGATATTAAAGAAGCCGCATTAGTTTATATACGGTTTGCACATAACAATGAAATGTATGATTATATCGAACTGGCAGGAAATATTGATGAAGAAGGCTATAATCAAATTAATATTATTGACAAAATACCATATAGTAAAATACTAATAAAATTACAAGAATCAGCTAATACAAAAATTCTTTCATCAAATAGTACAAGGAATAATATTAATTCAATTTTTGGCACGTCAATATTAACGTATTTCCCCGCTTATCGATTTGAAGTACCAGGATTCTTGAATAATTCTTACTCGGATAAAATACTTTATGACATATCTCCTAAATATTCTGGATATTTAACTAATCCGATAGAAGTTGTAAGTGATTTACCCCAATTAGCTAATTGGTTAATGGACTTGGTTCTTGATTGGTCACTATATAAAGATGAAAAGTCATTGCAATTAAGGCAAGCATTAAATCAGTTGCTCTCATTAGCTTTAGAAACAAAGACGAAAACTAACGTTCGGCTTGGAATCGGACAAAGAAATGACAGTTCTACAAGAATTTCAGTAGTATACGATAATGGTGAAATTATATATCCATCTATTTTTGAAATTTCTTCTGGGGAGGCTGCCCTCTTATGTTTATTTGGAGAGATATTACATCAATCGGATCGTATAGGGCAGACGTTAAACTGTGAAGGTATTGTGCTTATAGATGAAATAGACAAACATCTTCATATAACGCTTCAATACAATATTCTTCCCAAACTATTTAATCTTTTCCCTAAAATACAGTTTATTGTTAGTTCCCATTCTCCATTTCTAACAATGGGGCTTGGAGAAATGCAACAGCATAGAGCAAAACTAATTGATTTAGATAATAACGGGTTAATAACTGTACCTCGAAATACAGAATTATATAAATCAGTATATAATCTTTTTGTCAGTGAAAATAATAATTTTGCAAAGGAATTAGCAACAGTCAAAGAGAAAATAGCAGAACAAACTAAACCTATTGTAATAACAGAGGGGAAAACAGATATAAAACATATTTTTATCAATAACAGACCTTAAATTCGCATGTATTGAGGTTTGTAAGCAGCCTGATGGAGATATGAATTATTTTCTTTATTAGAACAATTAGGCAAAGTTTCTCGAACCAATATTGTGATAGGTATTTTTGACCGAGACAATGATAAAATTCTTCAAGCAGTAAATGCTCAAACATCCGAGTTCTACTCATTTGGAAATAAAGTGTATGGTTTTTGTATTCCTATACCCGAAATGAGATTTCGTAATAATCAAACAAAGATTTCGATTGAATATTTATATTCTGATGCAGAAATAAAAACTGTTTTACCTAATGGATGTAGATTGTTTTTCGGTACTGAATTTACAAAACAATCTATGTGGCATAATACAGAATCTCTTACACTAAAACTCCCTAAAGGGAAGGGAAAGGATAAAATTATTGAAAATAATGGAGGTCAAGCCGTTTATGATTCCAATGATACAAATTTTCTAGCAAAAAAAGACGACTTTGTAGAAGCAATCATAAATGGAAACGTGATCATTTCTGAGGAAAGTTGGCATAACTTTATCCCTATTTTTGCAACTATCAAGAATATACTTATCACTAATGACTGAGCAGGAATTGCTTCAGATGCGCGAGTTGGCTAAGGTTGGGTAGGTGCAATTAAAAGAGTGTGTGAATAACCGTTACGATGTTGTTTATGAGAAGGTTGCGTTTGCAACTCTCGCGGCGAAAGGCTTGTTATCGGAATCAATGACAAGTTGGAAATAATTAATGCTTTTCATATAAGGTAAGCTCTCGATAAAGTATCTGTATAAATTATAGAATCGTTATATAAATCTGTAAAGTTTATGGCGATTCTCTGTTTATGATATGCTTTTCATTAGAGTATCATTAGATTTCATTGGAATTTTCTGTTTCCAGTAATTAGGTGGTAATACGGCAGACTCCTTGATAAAATAAGGAGTAAGTTCAAGCATAGACAAATTACTGCATTTGTAGTTCGCTTTGATGAATGTTGGCACATGATTTTTTGCCCGAACTCTCTCCATGTAGGCACCCTTTACACGGTCAGTTCCTGCATGTTTTTGAAAAGTGGCGTTGTCCTTGTCAAGCACTCCGAGCAATGTTTCATATTCGCTTCCGATTCCCTGATAGGCGTTGCGTATCATTTCTGCCGTTACGAATGCTTCACGGTCGATAATTTTGATAGTGCTTGATGATTTGTACCTTGATGTTGTTAAGAGCAAGATTAATGTCACATGTTCCTACTCTTGCCTTTCGTCTTGTCACCTTTCACGTCCCAAAGCATTTTCGGAATGCTCTGTTTGCAGCTGAACTGCGTGTCACAATCTCGTTGATTGTAACCCGCTCCATGATGGGGACAATGCCATTTTTCTCCTTGCTGTCGTTCATGTAAAACAACACTTTGAATGTACTTTTGCCATACTTATTTTTGTTTGTAAAGTTATATGTCAACAAGTTGGGGAATGTAAGCCAAACGGAGCCATGCGGAGGTTACCCCGTTTCTACCCTTGTCCTTATTTGTCACCACAAACGCCTTATTTATAAGCCATTCAGGTACATTTGTCCCTTTTTATGAGGTTATTCCAGATATATTTGTTATATTTGTACGTAGTGCAGTAACAGATATAAAAACGTATAACAGATATGGAAATACTATCATCAGCAATTTATGATAAAAAGATTCAATCCTATAATATTATTATGGAATTGTCATTAATTGAGTACTATGAATTTATTAAAAGTTCTATGCTTGATAATGAGTTTCAAAGAAATAAGGTTCGATCTTCAAAGACCATCTATGCTCTTTTAAAACAGGATCTTATAACGGGATGTGTGATACCTCCAATTGTTTTAGCTATGAATGTTAATATTGATGAAGAAGAAAGAAACAATTTGGACTTAGTAAAGAAAATTATAATAGAAAACAAGCGAAATATATTCATCTTAGATGGACTTCAAAGAACTTTTACTATACAAGATATATGCATTGATGTGGAAAAAGGTTATATTGATAAGTCTGCTTTAGCCAATCCTGTGAGAATTGAAATTTATTTAGGTTTAAATAAGGAAGGAGTTTTATATAGAATGTTAACTTTAAACACAGGACAAACTCCTATGAATTTGCGCCATCAAATAGAAATAATTTATTCAGATTTAATTAATGCACAAAATGAATCAAATTTTAGATTGATAAAAGATACAGAAAGTGAAAACTTAAATAAATTAGGTTTTTATAGATTTAGTGATGCAATAGATGCTTTTACATCATTTTTAGAGAATGATTATTTGCAAATAACAAGGGAAAAGCTTTTATCAACAATAAAATCCTTTGATAATCTGTCTAAATTGAGAAATGAAGCCGATTTGTTTGGAGATTTGATGACAGTTTATACTTTGTTTATTAACAAAGTTGTTAATGCAATAGGGGATAAGGATATTAAATTAGATATTTCTCGAGAAAATCAAGATAATCTTTTTGGAAAAAATGCATATACTATATTTAATAAATCTCAACCATTAACTGGTTTTGGAGCAGCTATATCTAGATTAATAGAATTAGAAACTTATGAAAGAATAAAGGATTTAATAAGTAATATTGATTTGATAGATATTGACAATTTATACGAAGGTATTCTGAATTTATTAGTGGAGTTAAATGAAATTCGAATAAGTTCAAAAAAAATTGGAAATTCACAAAGGTGTTTTTTCTATCATTTTTTCCGTATCTACTTTGATAAGCGAGGAGATTATTTTTTATCAGCTAGTGCATCTGTAAAACAAGCAAGACAGGCATATGATAGAGATAATTAAGTTATGAAATACGATTATATAAATAATAGTATATCTTTTGAGGATAATGGAAATATTTACAACTGCCATTCATATATACCTCAAAGTGATTTTGATGAGGACAATTATGGTTTATTGTTTTTAGCTAGTCCATATTTTGTAGCAGAAAGTGATTATTATGAAGTGAATCTTTATCGTGGAAAAAGAAAGAATAGAGTAGGTTGGATTATTCCCATAAATCTATTATGTAATACAGATATTGATTATTTGTCTGATTTGGATGATTATTTATTAAAATATGCAGATATTTCGCTTCGCAAATTATTGACTTTTTGTATAAAAAAAAAACTTCTAAATGATTTAGATTTTGAAATAACAGATATACTTCCTGATTCTGTTATTATATTTATTTATAATCAAGATTCTCTCTCTCTTTCGGAAATTGATCATGTAATTCCATCTTTATATGATAATGGCTTTTATACTTTTGATGATCCTTTGTCTGCCAACTTTGGAGATTTGTATTCTTCTCAGTTAAAGAATCGTGAAATAAAAGAAGCAAAAAGTAATGGCTCATTACGTAAAATAAATCTAAGATTAATACATGAGAAATATCACCATTTATTATTTTTCAAACATTTGTATTCTTACATATTGCCCAATAATACAAATCCTTTTTTTAGATATATCTCTCTTTATCAAGTGATAGAAATATTAATGTCATTTGCATTTGATGATATTTATTTTTCTGTCATATCTAGTTATAATACAGGGGCTTGCACTAAAAACGAATTAAGAGAAAGGTTGCAAGAAAGTACAAAAGAAAAAGAATTAATAAATAGAATCTATGACAATGTAAGCCAAACAGATCCTTACTATAATGATTTTATTGAAGCTGTTAAATCATTGTTCGTATTAATGGGTAAAGATAGTAGCAAATTGAATAGCTTTCAAGATTATATGTACACTTTAAGAAATATGATTATTCATGAAATGAGAAATTTGCTTGAATATTCAGAGGAAATGACAGCTATAGCAGAATGTTATGAGAAACTAATCTTTATATTGTTACAAGATTGTAAATTAGATAAGAATGATAAAAAAGGACTTTTTGTTCTTGATAAAGATTATTCATGGAAGATAAATAAAAGAAAAATGAGAGAAGTATATAATGATATATAATATTTTGTATCTTATTACTTTGTCAATTATGGAATAATATGCTGATATTGTATTGTTATTTTTAACAAATTTACGATGTTTATTCTTTTTGGGAGAGGAATAACTCTCTGAAATGGGGAATATATCAGATTAATATTATCATCCATACAGTTTGTATCTTATGTGTATTCATTAGTGTCCCATTAAAATTGGGATGAATTAAATATTAATCAAACAAGCCCGGAAAAAGGGTATTAAATTGCTCTTTGACATCATTGAAATAAGTCATATTGAACAACTCTTGTAAAGGTGTTTTATCCGTTAATGAGATGCTCAAAATCTGTAGAACCTCGTAGGTTGAACGATTTGAACTGCATTTTCAGTGGTACCCCAGAACTTTTTTATCTTAAGATGCTGCTTCAACCATTTGAAAAACAGTTCCACGAGCCATCTTTTTTATAAAGATTAGCCATGTCAAGTGCAGATATATGTTTGGCATTTGTTAGGAAAGTAAATTCACAATCATCTTCTTCATCATAGAATCTAATGACCTGAAGATTCTGGATACTTCTTTTCGGAGGTATATCCTAACAATTTCACTTCTGCATCAGAGAGTATATTCTTTGGCAATCTACGTTTCCATTTACAAAACGTACATTTCAGATTCGACTTTGCTTTTACTACAAAGAAAGAGCCTGTGATATAGTTCCTTGATTGAATTATATGCTCTGTTAAATATATAGTAAGCATTTGGTTCATTGTAAATTGCAGATATCGCTGTTGAATCATGCTTGAGACTGTAGTTACCGTAAAAAAGCCGGAACTTGAGCTTCTATGTCATAGAGGACGTGAGTTTTTATTCTACCTTTTTTACTACAAAATTTAGCCCGAGGGAATGTAACCAAGCATAACGAAAAGCATACTTTTTTCCTTGAATATTTAGGATATGAGTAGCGCGTTTTCGTAGGCTTTCTTCATCATGTAGAATGCAAAATCTTCGAAGATTCTGTAATCTCTGTTTTGGCTAGCTGTTGCAAGTGTAGTTTTGGCCAAAGGTTCACACGACCTAATCTCAAATGATAACACATGGATTGATGTGCTTCCAATGCAATGATCAAGTCGCGTAGACTCTCACGATTGCTTAGTTGCCCGAACACCATAGCAAAAAGCTGCTTCCAGTAAGTGAAGTGCTTAACATAGCGGTTTCCGTCGTGCTTGTCTACGAGCCTTCTAAATTTATTGTTGTTCAAAAATTCTACTAGTTGAGCAAAAATATATTTGTCTTGATTCATTTGAAGCCATTTGGTTTGGCTTCAAAGGCATAATTTCAAATCGTTGCACTTTATAAATAGGGTGTAATTAGCTGTATTTCAGCTATTTCAAAGATCTGTTTATCCACTTTTGCGGGACAGTAATGATATGATTAATTTCTAAGTGCCGTAATTTTTACATATTTTCTTTTGGAAAATTGATAGACAAGAACATGAGCAGGCAAGTCGGAATTGTCCGGATGGTTGTTCATGCTTTTGTCTTTTCCTGAGAAGCGGTTCTTTATGGCAATCTGCAGAAGTGAAGTTTGTGTAGCTTGGGGAATTACCGTAATATACCATGGAAAATATTTTATCGGAATGCTATTTAAGGTTTAAGTCTGTTCTCCTTCATTACCACTCAACAGATGTTTGAGTGCCGGATCATTTTCGATTCGTATCAGTTCGTTTTCTACAAGTTCTACAATATTCTGTTTGATTTGCCGGTAGTTGGTCTGTATCTGCTGCTCCATTGTATCATTACCTTCCTCGTCCAGAAAGCTGCTGATTTCGGGTATGGGTTGGTAGGCCGCCGTCTCTTTCTGTACGGCTTCATTGTCCATCACTATCTGTGCATGGAAAATCTTCTGGTCTATCGCTTCTCCGAAATTGTCCGCTACGGCACCGACAAACATACCTTGTGAGAGTGTACTGATTTTGCTGGCAGGTATCAGGCTGTCCAGTTGCGTACTGATGGAAGTGGAAGTGTCGCTTCGGTTGATGCTCACAGACTCCCGCTTTTGCAGGATTTTTCCAAATCTTTCCGACAAGGTTTTAGCTGTTTCACCCACCACCTGACCGCTGAATACATTACCCACAGTTGACATGATAACGGCGGCCTCCTTGTCACCATAGTCACGTTTCAACTGGCTGAAGTCCTGGAAACCCAATACAACCGCCACTTTGTTGCTTCGTGCCGTGGCAATCAGATTGTCCAAACCTTTAAAGAAAATCGTGGGTAACTCGTCAATAATCACACAACTTTTGAGTTGCTTCTTCTTATTTATTAGTTTAACGATTCTCGAATTATAAAGCCCCAATGCTGCTCCATAGATTGAAATTCTGTCGGGATTGTTGCCCACACATAACACTTTCGGTTCTTTGGGATTATTAATATCCAGTGTAAAGTCACTGCCGGACATTACCCAATAGAGTTGCGGACTTATCAGTCTGGATAACGGGATTTTAGCACTTGCAATCTGGCCCTGGAGCTGCTCGCTCGCTCCACCTTTCCATGCGTCAATGAACGGACTCAGATAGTTCTCAAGTTCGGGATAGCTTGTCAGAATGGTGAATACATCCTCGTACCTTTTGTTCAATAGTTCTATCGCATGGGGGAATGTACAAAACCTGCCGCCTTCATAGATTTTCAAGAACCATATTATCGCCGTAAACAGGACAATCGGGGATTCCACAAAGAAGTCTCCCTGCTTCTGCACCCACGACTTATTGAGGTTAAGCATTATGGTGTACGACGATTCGTAAGCGTCTGAAATATCCGTCATCAGTTCTGGCGCCAGCGGGTTACAGCGATGGCTCTTGCGTGGGTTATCGAAATTTATCACGTAGAACTTGGGCGGTATCTTATAGCGGTGTCTGTACTTAATCAGATGGTTATAAGCTATAACCGACAGGTCATCAAATTTGAAGTCGTATATATAAAGAGCATAGGACTTCTCGATTGCCTGCTTTATGTAATTATTGACCACAGCATACGATTTCCCGCTACCCGGTGTACCTAAAATCATACTGGCCCGAAAAGGATTCACCACGTTTATCCAGCCTTTCCATTCCTTTCTCCTGTACCAGAATTTAGTCGGCAGGTTAATGGAATACTCGTTTTCCATAAGGCGGGTTTCCTGCATGAACGATTCATTTTCGGTATTGAAAATGTCCTCCAGCAAATTGTTCTTCAACAGACGGCTTATCCATAAACCAGATGCCAATAGGCAGAAGAAACCGACGACCAATGTCGTGGTATAAAGTACGGCGCATACACCGGATGATGCGTCAATGGACAGCAGCCACCAGTTCAGGAAAAAGAGTATGGCACCCGCTATGGCCGCAATAGTTATCTGCCTTCATGTGATTTCATGCTTCTTCACACCCTTGTTGCCCATGCAGGACAGGCCGAGGAAGAGGACACAAAACAGTTTTGTGTAAAGAACGGACGAGAACAGTCCGGTGGTACGCTGGAAATTGGACAGTATCCTGTCCACAATATCAAGCGTCCAGCCCATTTCGTGTAGCCAGCCATAACAAAACCAATAGATGTGTATCGCCAAAAATAGAAAACTGATGGCTCGCATAAAGTCCGTGACTTTGGCAAGACCTCTTAAATCATCTTCATTCTGCATAATTGTAACTGTTAAAATTCGACTTTTTGTTCTATACCTTTATTATATTATAATCTGCGCCTGCGCTTCTTCTTTTTCCTGCGTCCGAAGCGGAAGGCCGGATCGATATACTCGTGCGTATGGTCATCTTCCATGAGTACGGAGAAAATGTCAATGGCACCGAGTGCGGACGTATCAATCAGACTGCCGGACGGTTCACTCTGATAGCCTTGATTTTCCTGTTGCCGGTATTCCTTCCTTTCCAGTCTTTCTTCCGTATCTTGTTCCTGCCGGGGTGTATCCTGCTCCGGCGGTGGTATCAGTCTTGTACGGTCCGCATCCGGATTGTTGAACAATTCGTTGAACACATTGGCCGAAAAGGCCTTGCCCAGACGCGAGCCGTTAAGCACTGTCCGGCTGGTATGGTCTATGAAAGTGATGCCGTACAGACGTCCTTCGGGATTGATACGGTAAACCGTTTCTATATCCGCCTCTTTCAGCTTTCGGGCGAAATCCTCTTTCGTGCCGATATCCTGCATGGCTTTAATGACTTCCTGTCTTGTCCTTTCGGCAAGGCTGTTCCTTTTCACCTTTTCAGTAGAGGCGGCAAACTTCTTTTGCAGTGCTTCATAACCGAATGCCTTACCGAACTTGCTGGACTTGAAAGGTGTTCCCACCTGCTGTCCGTTATCATCCAAAGCTCCGTACATAATACCGTGGTATTCCTTCCCGTCCACACTTCCCCTGACTTTATAAACGGTTACGTTATACAGGTTCAGAAGAGTGTTGTATTCGGCAAGCGAGTGACAGTTGTAACATTCCAGCAAGGTTCGGGCGGTATGCTTTACCTGTGCTTTCACGTCTCCTTTCGGATAATCCACTTTTTGTAGGGATGATAGTTCCCTCTCACCGTGTTCTCCGAATGTGGGATGAAGCCCGTACTTCACTTCCATTTCACGGCAGATGTTCTGTGCCCGGATAGCCTCCCGATTGTGGTCTATCTTTTCACCCTGCCCGTTGATACGTACCGAAACGATGTGCATGTGTTTGCGGTTTATGTCTTCGTGCAACCATACGATATAGGGCTGGTTCCCGTAACCGAACTTTTCCATGAACTCCTGCGCCAGTACGGTCATCTGCTCTTCTGAAAGAATGTCTTTCGGGGAAGGATTCAAGGAGATGTGGATAACCGGTTTCCTGACGTGCGAGTTAAGTGCGATATAAGGCTCGAAAGCCTGTACGCAGTTTTCAATCGGTACATTGCCGGAAGTATCCGCCGCTATTTTAGGATGTCACAATACCTTTGCCGTACCGTCATCCACCTTTATCTTATTATAGGCAATCACTCCATAGAATGAACTGCCCGATGTGATATTCGGCACCATGACGTTATTCCTTTTTAGTGAGATACTCCTTTTCGTACCGTTTTGTCAGCTCGATAATCTGTTTGCAGAGTTCCTCCAGCTTGCGGGTTTCTTCTGCCAGTTTGTAAAGGAACGCAAGCGATTTCTTCTCCCCGTAAATGGTATGGATGGTCTTTACACATTGGTTGTAGTTGTTTCCTATCCGTCGGAACTGCTGATAGAAAGCGGTCAGCCGGGCGTAGTATTCCTGCGCTTCCTTGTCAATCCTTACCACCTTGAACTCTCAGCCGAAGATGCGTGCAAAGATAAATTCGGCCTTGTTCTTCATGCCGGACTGTTCGAACATCGTGAGAAACTTCTCGTTCTCATTGTCATTGAGACAAAGGTAATAGCGGTGCGTACGCGGGTCTGCCAGCACCTTGCGCCCTGCGGCGTTACGGATTCTTGTTTCATCTTTCATAACATGAAAATTTTAAAAGGTTCGACTTGGGAGAACCTTTGCCCCCCGAAACACCTTTCGGGCGAGACTTTCAGCGGTTGGAAATATTCTCAACCGCTGAAAGTACACCTCGCTATATGCTGACGCATATTAAAATCCGGCTGAGCCGGATTAAGGGTTTGAAGGATTGTCTGACGTTCTCTTATTGAGAACGGGCTGCGCTCTCCCGGCAACAAAGGTAGATAGTTTTTTCTGTCCGTGCATCATGGCGTATCACGCCAACACCCGCCAATGAATGACTTTGAAACCGGGTGTACTTCATGGATGCTCTTTTTGAGGTTTATTTGTAGCCGGATAGCTACTTGAACGGATAAACGGATATGCAATCAGGTAGATATTCAGACAGGCATTTATCCGGATATATAGCTATACATATATATAAATGTATAGACGGATAAACAGATATTCGGATAAATGGCTATGCAATCAGACATGTGAATAGCTGTCCGAATATGTACATAGCTATGTAGCTGAATAGATAGATAGCTAAATAGCTATATAATAGAGTAGCTCTATAAGTAGATAGCCAAGTAGCCGCATAATTAAATAACTATATAGCTAATCGGACAAACAGATAACAGAATGAGTAACCGGACAGACAGTCGAAAAGACAGACGGCTATTCATCCGGCTGTCTATAAATCAATTTATTCATTTAAATCAGTAACAATGGAAAAGAGAAAGAAAACCGTATTCGTTTCGTTCGCTTCCCAGAAGGGCGGCGTGGGTAAATCAACCTTTGCGATTTATGCGGCATCGTGACTGCATTATGTGAAAGATCTGAATGTGGCGATAGTGGATTGTGACTATCCGCAGCATTCAATCATCAAACAGAAAAAGCGGGATATGGAAGTGGTAAAGACCACACCCGCCTATCAAAATCTTCTGGTGGAACAGGCCGGGCGGTTGAAGAAGAAGGCTTACCCGGTTATTGGCAGTACCCCGGCGGATTGCATGACGGACTGAAGGGCGTTTGAGGAAAAGGCGGACGTGCATTATGATGTGGTGCTGTTCGACCTGCCCGGAACAATGGGCAGTGACGGGGTGATTGCCACAATCAGTGCACTCGATTATCTGTTCGTACCGATAAAGGCAGACCGCCTTGTGCTGGAAAGTACGCTGAACTTTGCCACGACTGTCAATGACCGCCTGATAAAGACCGGCATCTCCAATCTGAAAGCCTTGTGCATGTTCTGGAATATGGTGGACCGAAGGGAACGTACCGTTTTATATGACATTTACCAGCAAGGTTTCTCCCTCCTGGGACTGGACTGTCTCCAAACCCGTGTCCCCGTGCGTAGTAATTTCACCAAAGACCTCTCCACTACGGGCGGCCCGGTTTACCGGAGCACCTTGTTTGCGCCGGATGCAGGCTTTACGAAGGAGTGCGGCTTTGATGCGCTTATGGATGAAATCATGCGGATAATCAAAATTGTATAGTCATGGCAAAGAAAACGAGTGGACAGAATCCGGTGGATGAAGCCTACCTGCGCAGCCTGATGGCGGGTAGCCCGCCGGAAAAGGTAACACCGTCCATTCCCCCCAAAGAGGAAACGGACAGGGAAACGACTGAAAAGGCAAAGACGGAATCTGAAGCGGAAGAGATGCTGGAAAAGGCCGCATCCAAAACGTTGAAAGCCGCACAGGCCGAATTTATGAGGAGATTCCTCACCCCTTACAAATGCGAAGGCAGGCAGGGTGTCTATATAGACAAGGAACTGCACCAGAAAATATCGGTCATCGTCGGCATTGCCGGTAAACGGCAGTTGACGGTGGGCAATTACATTGACAATGTATTGCGGGAACATTTCGAGAAACATTCGGATGAGGTGAAGGCATACTGTCAGAAGAGTTACAACAAAATATTTTAAGCTATGGATATGCGATTATGTTATGAAGCCGGGGCGGTTCTGTTCTGGCTGCTGTTCGCCTATCTGTTCATGGACAAGTTCCTGTTCAGGGGGCAGCTTGGCGAGATATGTTTCGGGAAGGCACGCCGCCGCATGGCGAAAGCCCTGCGGGGTGCGGCAGGCTGGTTCGATCCGGTGAAAGAGGAACGGAAGAAGGGACGTGGACAGGCGAAAGGGAAAACGGGCAGGAAAGAGATTCCGGCAGTCGTGAAAAGGCAGGAGAAAGAGCTTCCACCTGTCAAGGCGGCGATGAAGTCCACAGAAAAGACTGCGGAGAGAAACAGTGAAAAAACGGTGGAAAAACAGTCGGAAACGGACAGCCTTGTTGTCACGAAAAGCTATGGGACACGCCAGCAGCCGCCAATGAACGCCACCGGTTCCGGGGCTATTGCAGGTAAGGAAAATGCCCCTACTTTTGCTGGCAGAAACGGGGACACGGCACCGCCAAAGGTTGCACAAGTGCCGCCGGAGCGCATCCCGGATCTGTTCCGGGACAAGCGTGTGGAAGAGTGGCGGGCTTCCCCGGATGAGAGTTCCGGCAGGCGTGAAGGCGATGACGGACAGAGAGGAAACGGTGACGGAGTGGATACCGACGAGTTGAACGAGGAACTGGAGGATTTGAACTGTGTCCGCGAAGATTATTCGGACGGGGCAACCGGCATAGGGCCGGAAGAGCTTGATTTAATCATCGACCTCTGCAACGGCAGGGAGATTCCGACAGACAGACGATTGTCCCTTTTAAGGGCGATCCACCATATCAAGGATACGCAGATTGAACGCTCGATACTGGAAAGCATCAATGGCAGCGACAGCCGTATCAGCAAATTTCTGGATGAAGCCGAGCAAATGGGCGGGGCTGCTCCGGACAGTGACTAACCGATTAAAAAAGGAGGTAACAATGGCAAGAGGCTATTTCGATACGGGTTGATGCCCGTATCAAAATAAGAAGAGAGATTCGGTAGAAAACCAACAACAAAACGTATCATCCATGTTTATGACGTATTTCGATTCAAGTTGACAAACGGCGGCTTCCCCTTATGAGGGGAAACGTACCGACTCCCGGAGAGACAATCATTCCATTAACTTATCCATAAAACGACAGCGGCAATGACAAAAGGGCATTACGATTCGGGATGACAGACCGCTTGCGGCATTCACCCGGTAAGACAACAGGAACTATTCACCATTAAATTTTATTTGTATGAACATAGGACTGGTAGATGTGGACGGGCATAACTTCCCCAATTTCGCACTGATGCGCCTTTCGGCCTGTTACAAGGCAAAAGGGCACCGGGTGGAATGGGCGGTACCGCGACAGCGGTATGACAAGGTATTGGCAAGCAAGGTGTTCACCTTCACGCCTGATTATGACTATGACCTGCTGGATGTGGGGGAAGTGGTAAGGGGCGGCACCGGGTATGACATAGCCGGCAGGCTTCCCGAAGCTGTGGAGAACAGCCGGATGATGGACTATTCCATTTACCCCGAATACCCTTTTTCACTCCAGTTCTTTTCAAGAGGCTGCATCCGCAAATGTCCTTTCTGCCTCGTCCGTGAGAAAGAAGGATACATTCAGACCGTGGAACCGGTGGAACTGAACCCGAAAGGGAAATGGATTGAGGTACTGGACAACAATTTCTTTGCCAACCCGCAATGAAGGTCGGCAGTGGATTATCTGATGAAAGAGGGGCAACCCGTGAAGCTGCACGGCGTGGACGTGAGGATTATGGACGAGGAACAGGCCTGGCATCTGAACAGGCTCAGGATGAAGCAGAACATCCATATCGCATGGGACCTGCCACAGCTTGACCTGAGGGACCGCCTGAAAGAGATGGTAAAGCACGTGAAGCCCTACAAGATAACCTGTTACGTACTGATAGGATTCAATTCGACCATTGAGCAGGACCTGTTCCGGTTGAATGTACTTAGGGAACTGGGAATTACCCCTTTTGTCATTCCTTTCCGGGATTATGGGAATGAACGGGTGCCTACGCGGTACGAGCGTGACCTTGCCCGGTGGGCGAACCGGATGTGGCTGTTCAAATCCTCCTCCTTTGAGAACTATATGCCCCGCAAGGGATTCAAGTGTGGGGAATATCTGAAATAAACCGATAAGGACAGTAAAGACAATGAGAGCAAAAGGCTATTACGATTCGGGATGATTCAGACCCTCATCCCGGGAGAGAATTAACAATGAAGTTTCACCATTCAATCATGTAACCATGCGAAAGATGTATTTTGACTCCGGCTGATTGCCTGCCGGAACTTACCCCCTGAACCATTAAACCATAAGCGGCTGCGGGCTGCCTTATGGGGATAGTGCAAGGGGTAGCCCGTGGCTTTTTAAATCACTTAAAAATCACGGAATTCAATGAAACAGAAAAGATTGATTATGATGCTGGCCGTACTGGCGGCAGCGGGTGTGGCAATGGCACAAGGAAACGGACAGGCGGGCATCACGGAAGCCACGCAGTTGGTGACGGGATATTTTGACCCGGGCACGAAACTGGTGTACGCGGTGGGTGCCATTATCGGCCTGATAGGCGGCGTCAAGGTCTACCAGAAATTCAGTTCGGGCGACCCCGACACCTCGAAAACCGCCAGCTCATGGTTCGGAGCCTGCATTTTCCTGATAGTGGCCGCCACTATCCTGAGGTCATTCTTCCTCTAAGAACAGATAAAAGACAACAGCTTATGTCTGACTTTGAGATAAACAAAGGCGTGGGCCGTGAGGTGGAGTTCAAAGGGCTCCGTGCCCAGTACCTTTTTATTTTTGCTTTCGGGCTGCTTGCCGTGTTCGTGGTGTTCGTCATCATGTACACGGCGGGCATCGGGCAATGGACGTGTATCGGCTTCGGGGTATCGGCTGCCACGGCAGTGGTCTGGCTGACCTTTTCGCTGAACCGGCGTTTCGGCAGCCACGGACTGATGAAGCTCCTTGCCGCCCGGCAGCATCCCAGGAGAATCCTCTCACGCAAACGTATCACACGTCTGATTAAAAAACAACAATCGTAAATCATGAGAAGTACATTGACAACATCCACACTGGAAAGCAAATTCCCCGTCATGGCGGTGGAGCACGGCTGCATCGTCAGCAAGGACGCCGACATCACGGTGGCTTTCCGGGTGACACTGCCGGAAGTGTTTTCGGTATCATCCGCGGAATATGAGGCGATGCACGCCACATGAGCCAAGGCAATCAAGGTATTGCCGAACTATTCAATCATCCACAAGCAGGATATTTTCATCACGGAGAAATACAGGCCCGACATCGGAAAAGACGGCCCGGGCTTCCTCTCCTGCAGTTTTGAACGCCACTTCAACGAACGGCCCTACCTCAACCACACCTGCTACCTGTTTCTCACCAAGACCACCAGGGAACGCTCCCGGCAGCAGAGCAACTGGAACACGCTGTGCCGGAAATTTCTGGTGCCGAAGGAGATACAGGACAGGGAGACGATGGAGCGTTTCATGGAGTCGGTGGGACAGTTCGAGAGTATCGTGAATGACAGCGGCCTTGCCAGGCTGGAGCGGCTGTCCACGGAAGAGATAACGGGAACGGAAGACGGACCGGGCATCATCGAGAGGTACCTGACCCTGTCTGCGGACGGAAGCGTCATGTTGCAGGACATGCAGCTGAACCCGGACGGGATGCGTATCGGCGACAAACGGCTCTGCCTGCATACCCTTTCCGACCTCGACGACCTGCCGGGCAGGGTACGGACCGACGGACGCTATGAGCGTCTTTCCACGGACCGCTCGGACTGCCGCCTGAGCTATGCCTCTCCCGTGGGTATCATGCTGCCCTGCGACCATATCTACAACCAGTGGATATTCATAGACGACAGCAGCGAGAACCTCGCCCGTTTCGAGAAGACGGCGAAGAACATGCAGTCGCTTTCACGCTACAGCCGGAGCAACCAGATAAACAAGGAATGGCTGGACGAATACCTGAACGTGGCACATACCAACGGGCTGCAATCCGTCCGCTGCCATTGCAACGTGATTGCATGGGCCGAAAACGGGGATGAGCTGCGGCGGGTGAAGAACGACGTGGGCAGCGCACTGGCGCTGATGGAATGCACACCCCGCCATAATACCACCGATCTGCCGGTCCTTTACTGGGCGGGCATACCGGGAAACGAGGCGGACTTCCCTTCGGAAGAGAGCTTCTACACGTTCACCGAACAGGCACTATGCTTCTTTACGGCAGAAACCTGCTACCGGAATTCGCTCTCCCCCTTCGGGCTGCGCATGGTGGACCGGCTGACGGGAAAGCCCGTCTTCCTCGACATATCCGACCTGCCCATGAAAAAAGGGGTGGTGACCAACCGGAACAAGTTCATCCTCGGCCCGTCGGGCAGCGGAAAGAGCTTTTTCACCAACCATATGGTGAGGCAGTATTGGGAACAGGGCACGCACATCCTGCTGGTGGATACCGGAAATTCATACAAGGGGCTGTGCGACCTGATTCGCCAGAAGACGAACGGGGATGACGGAGTTTATTTCACTTACCAGGAAAATGACCCGATTTCCTTCAATCCGTTCTTCACCGAGGATTACCGGTATGACATCGAGAAGCGGGACAGCATCAAGACGCTGATTCTGACCTTATGGAAAAGGGAGGACGAACCGCCCCGGCGCTCGGAAGAGGTGGCGCTCTCGAACGCAGTCAGCCTGTATATCGAGAAGATAAAGAAGAACCGGAAGATAAAGCCGAACTTCAACTCGTTCTATGACTTTGTAAGGAAAGACTACCGCAAGGTGCTGGCGGACAAGAACGTGCGCGAGAAGGACTTTGATGTGGACGGTTTTCTGAACGTGCTGGAACCCTATTACAAGAACGGCGAATACGGGTATCTGCTGAACTCGGACAAGGAACTGGATTTACTGAACAAGCGGTTCATCGTATTCGAACTGGATATCGTGAAGGATAATCCCATACTTTTTCCGGTGGTGACTATCATTGTCATGGAGACTTTCATTAATAAAATGAGACGCTTGCAGGGTATCCGCAAGATGATACTGATTGAGGAAGCCTGGAAGGCAATCGCACGTGAAGGGATGGCAAACTACATCCGCTATCTCTTCAAGACGGTCAGAAAATTTTTCGGCGAAGCCGTTGTGGTGACGCAGGAAGTAGACGACATCATATCGAGTCCGGTTGTAAAGGAGACAATCATCAACAATTCGGACTGCAAGATACTGCTTGACCAACGAAAGTACCAGAACAAGTTCGACCAGATACAGAACCTGCTCGGCCTGACGGACAAGGAACGCTCACAGATATTGTCTATCAATCTTGCCAATGCGGCCAACCGGCTTTATAAAGAGGTCTGGATAGGGCTTGGCGGTACACAAAGTGCGGTATATGCGACAGAAGTTTCGGCTGAAGAGTACCTTTGCTACACCACTGAAGAGACTGAAAAACTGGAACTTACCAGGCTTACGGAAAAGCTGGATGGAAACATCGAGCTGGCTATCAGACAGCTTGCCGAAAACAAGCGGCAGGAAAACAAACAATCCTTTAATCCATAAAACACAATGAGTAAGAAAGATTTATTAAGCCAATGCAGGGAAGCGCTCGGAGACGCCACCCTGACCAATCTGGACCTGCTGAACCTGATTGGGGAGATGAGAAAGGAACTGGAACATGACCGCATCTGCGGGCACTGAATGAACAGGGAAGGCGGCTCGACGCTGACCATCCGTAAATCCAACCGGGTGACGGACGGCTTCAAGGGATACAAGGCCACGCTGTTCGCCGGAGAAAGGGCCTACGTTGAAATCAATATCCCGCTGCGCGGTGGTGACGACCTTCTCCTGCACGGGAACAGGGATGCCGGATGCATCGGGTATTTTTCAGGCAGCGAGGTGTTGCTGTTCGGCAGTTACGGTCTGTTTGCCCGTGACGACGACAGCCGGTATTTACTGACTAAAGAAAGGAGATAGGGCATGAAGAAGAGAACGATAATTTTGTTTATGGCATTGTCATCCCTTTCAGTGACAAGCAAGGCGCAATGGACGGTGATAGACCCCACGAACCTCGCACAGAGTATCGTGAACTCGGCCAATGAAATCGTACAGACTTCCACAACGGCACAGAACATGTGGAGCAATTTTCAGGAGACTGTAAAGATTTATAGGCAAGGGAAGGCCTATTACGATGCCTTGAAGTCGGTGCATGACCTGGTAAAGGGCGCCCGCAAGGTGCAGCAGACCATCCTTCTGGTGGGTGACATCAGCGACATCTACGTGACGAACTTCAACACGATGACGGGCGACCCCAACTTTACAGTGGAAGAGCTATCGGCCATCGCTTTCGGGTACAACAGACTGCTCAAGGAAAGCAGCGACCTGCTGCTGGACTTGAAGGAAGTGACCACGGCAACCGGACTCTCGATGACGGACAAGGAACGACTGGACATCATCAACCGAATATACGGCGAGGTGCTGGAATACAAGAACCTGACATGGTACTATACCCGCAAGAACATCGGGGTGTCGTACCTGCGGAGCAAGGAAAAGGGGGATGCCGCACGGGTGCTCTCCCTGTACGGGACACACGACCAGCGTTATTGGTAATCATTCATCCGTTAAATCAAGAAGATTATGTTATTATTATCAATAGACTGGACAAACCTTCACGAGCTTCTGCGCTCGCTGTATGATGAAATGATGCCGCTGTGTGAAGACATGGCTTCGGTAGCGAAGGGAGTGGCGGGCCTCGGCGCCTTGTTCTATGTGGCCTACCGGGTATGGCAGTCCCTTGCCCGGGCCGAGCCGATAGACGTGTTCCCCCTGCTTCGGCCCTTCGTGCTGGGCCTTTGCATCATGTTTTTTCCCACTATGGTACTGGGCACAATCAACGGGATTCTTTCTCCCGTATGCAAAGCGACCTCCTCATTGGTCGAACAGCAGACCTTCGACATGAGGAAATACCAGGAAGAGAAAGACAGGCTGAAACGCGAGGCGATGCTGCGTGACCCGGCGAAGGCCTTCCTGGTGAGCGACGAGGCGTATGACAAGAGGCTGGACGAACTGGGCTGGTCGCTGGGGGACATGGACACGATGATAAACATGTACGGACAGAAGAAGATATACGAACTCGGCGAGAAAATCCGGGGATGGTTCCGCGAACTGCTGGAACTCTTCTTCCAGGCGGCCTCGCTGCTGATAGACACGCTGAGGACCTTCTTCCTGATCGTACTGTCCATCCTGGGACCTGTCTCCTTCGCGCTGGCCGTCTATGACGGATTCCAGAGCACGCTGACCACCTGGCTGTCCCGGTATATCTGCATCTATCTGTGGCTGCCGGTGAGTGACCTGTTCGGAGCGATCCTCTCACGCATACAGATACTGATGTTGCAGCAGGACATAGAGAATATGCAGGACCCGGCATTCATACCGGACTCGTCGGGGAAAGTGTACTGTATTTTCATGATTATAGGTATCATCGGTTACTTCTGTGTCCCCACCGTTTCATCGTGGATTATCCAGGCGGGCGGTGCCGGAGCTTACGGACAGAAGGCAAACGGTGCCGGAAAGATGGCCGGTAACGGTGCCGCGGCGGTAGGCGGTGCAGTAGGCGGAGCGATAGCCGGACGTATCAAGAAAATGTTCTAACCTTACATCCATAATTGTATAACATTAAAAACAGAACAAGAAAATGGAATTCAAATCATTAAAGAACATCGAGACATCGTTCCGGCAGCTACGGCTGTTCGGGATGATATTCCTGGGGGCGTGTACGCTGGTAACGGTATTTTCCGTATGAAAGGCATACGGGTTCGCCGAGGCGCAGCGGCAGAAAATCTATGTGCTGGACAGCGGAAAGTCGCTGATGCTGGCACTCTCGCAGGACGTGCAGCAGAACCGTCCGGTGGAAGCGAGGGAACATATCAGACGTTTCCACGAGCTGTTCTTCTCCTTGTCACCGGACAAGAGCGCCATTGAAAGCAATGTGCAGCGTGCCCTTTACCTCTCGGATGAAAGCGCCATCGGCTACTACCGGAACTTGCAGGAAAAAGGCTATTTCAACCGGATGATAGCGGGAAACATCTCGCAGACGCTGACGGTGGACAGCATAAGGGGGAACTTCGACAGTTATCCCTACGAAATGAAGGCCTATTGCCGGCAGCACATCATCCGTTCGAGCAGCGTTACCGAAAGGTCTCTTGTCACCACCTGCCGTCTGAGGAATGTAACCCGGAGCGACAACAACCCGCAGGGATTCCTGATAGAGAGCTTTACCATCATCGAAAACAAGGACATCGGACAGTATGAAAGATAAAGGGACAAAAAAGGTCTTCCACCCGTTCAGAACGGAGATAGACCGCCATGTGGCCGGACTCCGCAGACGCTGGATGCGGCTGAGCTGCCGGCAGCAAAGGGTTGTCATCCTTTACCTGCTCGGACTCTTCGCCGCCATCGACCTTGCCTGCATCGTGGGTGGTTTCTGCGGAACAGACAAATTTCCGATTGAGGTACGGCATCTCCAAAGGATTGCGCTTTCCCAGACGGACAGTATCCAACCATTAAAAAACAATATATCCAATGACACAATCCGATAAGAAAGAAAAGGACAAGGAAATGCGGAAAGCGGAGTCCGTACCCGAAAAGGGGAAAAAGTTAAGCCGCAAGGCTGCCGACAAGCTGAAATTCTATGGCGTGGCGGCTGTTCTGTCCCTGCTTTGCGCCGGGTTCATCTGGTTCATCTTCAAGCCGGACACAACGGAAACGGTGGAAGGGACGGCAGGCATCAATACAACGATACCCGACGCTATCGCACCGGAGACGATGGCCGACAAACAGAAGGCTTACGAACTGGAGCGGATGAAGAAGCGCAGGCAGGAAAAGGTAAGAACCTTGCAGGACATGGCGAGCGATTGCCTGATACCGGATACGTCGGACGGGCTGAAGCCGGAAAAGGCGGCACCGGAACAGGACGCTATCCGGGAGTCACGGCAACAGCAACAACAAATATCAAGACAAATAGCCTCGTTCTATCAGGAACCGAAAGACAATCCCAGGGTAAGCGATCTGGAACGGCAGGTGAAGGAGCTTAATGAAAAGCTGGAACGTGAACGGAATGGGCAGGACCCGCTGGAACTGATGGAGAAGTCGTATGAGATGGCGGCACGCTATTTCCCCGGACAGACGGGCGGGCAGGTGAAAAGCATACAGTCGGGCGGTCCGTCCGGTAACCCTGCCGCCATAGCCGCCGGACGTGCCACGGAAAACGTGGTCTCGTCGCTGGCTGCGCCACCGGCTCCCGACACGATACCCCGCAATTACAGTTTTGCCACGGCGGTAGGTGCCGGACAGCCTGCCGGAACCAATACGATACGTGCCTGCGTGGCTGAAGACCAGACGGTGACCACCGGGGCATGACTGAAGTTCCGGCTGCTGGAACCGCTGCAAGTGGGCGGCGTGCCTGTGCCTGCCAATACTCCGCTATATGGCACGGTGCGTATCGAGGGGCAACGGATGGCGGTCACGGTAAACTCCATAGAGAGCGGCGGCAATATCCTGCCGGTGGAACTGGTGGCTTACGATATGGACGGGCAGGAAGGGCTTTTCGTCCCGAACACAGCGGAACGTACCGCCATGAAGGAAGCCGCCGCCAATATCGGGGGCAGTTTCGGGACAAGCATCTCATTCGCACGCAGTGCCTCGCAGCAACTGGTTATGGACGTGACAAGGGGCGTGCTTGGCGGCGGGTCGCAATACCTGGCCACAAAGATGCGTGAGGTGAAGGTGGCCGTGAAAGCAAATTATCAACTTCTATTAATCTCAAAAAAACAGTAATCAGATGAAGACAAGAATTATTTTATCATTAGTAATGCTTTTGACCGTATTGTCGGTAAAGGCGCAGGAATCCGTGGAAACAAGGATTTTCCTCACTAATCAGATTATCGCACCGCACCTCATCGAGGTGACTTTCTCGAAGACCGTACATATCCTGTTCCCTTCGGAAGTGAAATATGTGGATTTGGGCTCCTACGACATCATTGCCGACAAAGCTACGGGTGCGGAGAATGTGGTACGTATCAAGTCTGCCGTAAAGGGCTTTGAGGGCGAGACGAACTTCTCGGTCATTACGGTTGACGGCTGCTTCTATTCCTTTAATGTGGTATATAAGAATGAACCGGCACAACTTTCCATTGAGATGGAAGACTGGCTGTGGAAGAACCCGATGGGCGGGGCGGCTGACGACCGCATGTTCGTGAAACTGAAGGAACTCGGCGGGGAGACACCGCTGGTGGTGAACCGCATCATGTACACGCTGTATAAGAAGAACAAAAGGGACATCAGGCATATCGGCTGCAAGAAGTACGGCATACAGACCCTGCTCAAAGGAATCTATATCAACAATGACCTGCTGTACCTGCATACTTTCCTGCGCAACACCTCGGACATATCGTTCGACATTGACCATATCCGTTTCAAGGTGGTCGACAAGAAGGTGGCCAAGCGCACGGCCATGCAGGAGAATATTATAGAGCCGGTAAGGGCTTACAACCGTCTGACAACGGTGGACGGCAAGGCCACGGTACGCAACATCTTCGTGTTGCCCAAGCTGACACTGCCGGATGACAAGCTGCTGGTAGTGGAGATTTACGAAAAGGGTGGTGCCCGTCACCAGTCGTTCCGCATAGAGAATACAGACCTTGTGGCGGCAAAACCAATCAGTGAGCTGCACCTGAAATAATAACCTATATATAATATAATGTATATGCAAAGAATATTATTCATATTGACAGCTGCTGTACTGTCGCTCCTTGCGGGCGAAGCATACGCGCAGCGTGATTTGCCGGGGCAGACGGGCATACAGTTTACGACGGGCGGGGTGAATCATTTCCTTTCATGGAAGAGTGGCGGTGAACGCCACTACTTCACCTCGCTGGCCTTTACACATACCAACTGTAACCGTACCTATTGGCTGTATGGCCTGGATTATCAGATAAAGGAGTACACCTATGAAAATAAGGCGATACCCAAAGCGCAGTTCACAGGGGAACTCGGTTACTTTATTCCCGTATTGTGGGACAAGGGCCGGAATGTATGTCTACGTATCGGACTCTCGGCATTGGGCGGTTTCGAGACGGTCAACCGGGGAACCTCCCTGCTTCCTGACGGGGCGACGGTGACAAACGGTGACTGCTTTATCTATGGCGGTGGGCTGACTGCGGCCTTTGAGACTTATCTGACAAACCGGGTGATGCTCCTGCTGCAAGTCAAGGAAAGGGCCCTGTTCGGAACGGATGCGGGTAATTTCCATACGCAGGTAGGATTGGGAGTCCGCCTTATTATCAACTAATGAAAAGAGAAAGGAGAAACTTAAAAATGAAAAATGTACTATATATATGTATAGGCGCACTCTTTGCGGTGCTGGCCTTCGGTTCCTGCAACGATGATATAGACATCCGGCAGGATTATGATTTCAGCCTCTCGTCATGGTATCTGCAAGAACAGATTGAAACGGGTGAAACGGTGGAGATACGCTTTTATCTTGACCGTGAAGGGGACTATGAAAAGGCGGAGTATGAAATTGGTTACATCCAGATGGAAGGCAAGGGAGAGGTGACGGACAGTGAAGGCGTAAGACTCGTCAACCGGGAAGTGAGGCCGTTGGCGGAAGTGCCGGAACTGGATAGGGAAAATCCGGTCAGGCAGGTATTCACCCTCTTTTACCGTTCGACAAGTGCCAGACGCTCGGAACTGAAATTCTTTGTCCGGGACAATTTCGGACAGGAAAGGGAACTGGCAGTAACATTTGACACTGCGAATGATACGGCTGAAGAGTAGCCGTTGTCAGACCGGTCAGGAAGGACGGCGGGGTATCCCGCCGTTCTTGATTTTATAAAATTTACTTAATGAAAACAAAGGAGTGAGTAATTGTTTCCTATTGCACGGAATTTGTTTTTATATTTAACCGGAAGTTTATTAATCAATCAGATACGTATGAAAACAACACTCAGGATATTCCGCATTTTATTCAAATTGCTTCTGCTCTCTTATGTGGCGGTGGTAAACATTATTCTTATATCGGCCTTTTATGTCCTGCTTCTTCTTATTGTGGAATGGGTGGCCCCTTCATTCCTGCCGGGGCTGTTTGCCGAATACTCCTTCGCACATCATCTGGTCTGTTCATTGCCTTTCTATATGGTCTTGCTTTATATTCTGTACAGTCTTTCACCGCTGAACGTATGGCTGATGCGGATGAAAGAGGGTTACAGACCGCTGGGCGGTGAGGAACGGGTACGGCTGGAACGCCTGCTTTCGGAAATGGGGATGAAACGAAAACTGAATATCTACCGCAACAGGGATGCACGCACGAACGCTGTGACCTTCGGTTTCAATACCATCGGTCTGACGGACGGCATACTCCGGGTGGCTACGGATGAGGAGCTTAAAGGGGTAATCAGCCATGAGGTGGGACATATCTCGCATTATGATTTCGTCTATCAGGTACTTCTGTTCTCGATGCAGTCGCTGGGATACCGTTGTCTGTACGGGCTGTTCCTGATTCCGGCCCTGTTTTTCGGATTGGCAGGCAATCTGGTAATCACCGTGGTCCCGGCTGTCCGTTTCGCCGTGGTGGGAATGGCCAGACTCTGGTGGAGCCTTTATAAACTGTTACATCATACGATTTACGGTATCAGTCGGATAGCAGACGTGAATATCAACAAATATGCCGAATACCGTTGCGACACGTATGCGGTACGTTACGGTTGCGGGGAGGGCCTGCTCTCGTTCCTGCGTCGGCTGGAGGTGGCGGAAACGGGTGGGGAGCGGCCTTCGTTCACTGAATATATCATGAGCACGCATCCGTCCACCGGAAAACGGATTGTCCGGCTGGAAAAGTTGTTGTAACCTGCGGTAAAGAATAGGTGCCTATATCATTTTGCGGATATTGGTACAAGGAGTGGCGGACATGCGTATCCGCTGCATTTCCAAAGAAAAGTCATCGTAATAACAGATGATATGGCCTGCGGCAAGCGCACCGGTGAGGCTGTCTTTCTCTGAAAGCGTCTCCTTGCTGTCCGCCTTCTTTATCAGGTCATCATATAAGGCGCAATACACTTTGTCGGTATCTGCCGGATAGCGTGTGTCGGTGATGACGGCTGAAAGATGTATCTCCGGGCATTTGTCCGCTTCACGGAGCATGATGGTCGTATCTGCCGCCAACAGCCCGATATAGGTATCCAGATTACAAGAGAACGTACGGTATCCTTCGCCATAAAGCGCAAGAATGACACTATAAAGTTCCATACGGATTTTATCTTCCCTGAACCAGTCGTATTTGGTTGTCTTTTCAATGGTACTGCCGGTAATGGCAACGCTCTTGTCGTACATATTTCCATGAGTTTTTTGTTAATGCCTTGTCTGTAATTGCTGTTAAGTGCCGAAAAAAAGCACGGAACTTAACAAGTCCGAACACAGGCACGACCAAGCGCCTCGCAGGAGACGAGTTAAGTCCGTGCCAATGGATATGACAAGGACTCCGCTCGTTTATTCTCCTGCATTAAAATTGGTCGTTTCGTGTTCGGGAATAAACAGCTAAAAGCTATTCTAATATGTTATCATTCAAATTTTTTAATCTTATAACCTTCTTTTTTGATTCAACCCTGCAAAAATAGAAAAAAGCCGGGCAACCGCATAGGGATTGCCCGACTTTTTTAGGAAGTGAGGAATTCAGGTATGGGGTGTGGCAGGTCATTCCACCGGCTCGCCGCCATAGCGAAGGCGGCAGATTTCCTTGTGGATTTCACACATGATATGCAGCTGCATCCGCTTGCTGATATGGCGGCTTTGGGAACGCATGAACAGACGGTTCTCTATCAGGCTGCAAAACTTCGTGCCCTCCCTGCTTACAATGCAGACAATCTGATTTTCAAGGAAAAAATCCCTGTCGGTGGAATACTCCACGTCCGGGAACATTCTTATATATTTCATTCGCTGATATTTTAAAAGGTTTTACGGTGGCGGTGTGGGTGGGGTCGTCCGGCCCTGCCCTCTGTTCTCTTGGGGCGGTGAAAAAGATGTGCCGGATGTTGTTTCCGGCACATGCTTTCCGCTTGGTGTCAGGCGGCTTTTCCGCTTTCGGGCTTCTCTGTTTTCGGGGCAGTGGTCTTCTTTTCCGTCTTTTCTGTCGTCTGCTGTTTTTCGGCTTCCCTGGCAGCTTTCTTTTCCGCTTTCTTCATTTCCTTTATCCTTTCCTCCAAACGTTCATGCCGTTTCTGATATTCTTCCTCGTGGGTGGCTTTGACAAGTCCGTATTGGTCGGGGAAGTGCATGTTTGCGAAGTCCCTCAGCAGCTTGGATGCGTTGTTGTCTCCGTGGCCGTTCTCACAAAGGAAGTGGCTGATGAAGTCCCGTTTGATTACCGTTTTTTGTGCGTCCGTCAGTTTGGCAACGATTTTCATCCGCTGTTTCTCGTCCAATGCGAAAGGCTGGTCCTTGATGCCGAAAAGCGGGAAATGTCTCCTTTGAAGTTGGGCAAGCATGGCAAAATAAACCATACCGTCTTCGTACTGCGTGAACGGGCTTTCGGGATAGTCGTTCTCACGGACAATCTTTTTCGTATCGGCAACGGTCTTTTCGATGGAAAGCTGTTTGAAACGCTTGTCCCTTTCCTGCAATGTCCCGATAGTGACGGGGGCGGTTTCCTTCCTGTTTATCTCCACGTAGCAGAGTTCGGGTTCCGTCTGCCCTACCTTTACATAGGTCTTTATCCTGCCTTCCTCCTTCATGCGGTCAAGTTCCTCCACCTTTCGGGCATATTCCTCGTTTCTGCGCTCAAATGTCTGCACCGCCTGTTCGTACTCTTTCGTTTGGGTGAACTGCTCTTTCTTCGGTGCTTCGGGTGCTTTGGGGAATTCCCTTGCCGATACGTTGTAGTCAAGTTCCTTGATTTCATGCCCTTTCTTGTCCAATTTCTGTAGTGCCATATCGTTACGGCTTCCGTAGTAGGGGCGTGTGACAACCAGCTTCGGATCGGATTTCAAAAGTTTCTCCGTCTCTTTTGCCACATGGGCTGCGTTCTTGGCTTCCAGACATTTGCGGTTGGTGCAGTGTCCGCATCCGTTATGCTCGGCAAAGAGGTTGTAATTGGCTGCGTTGTGTACGCATGATTTACATTCCGTCTTGTCGAACTTGTATTGCCCAAGGTCGGTGGTATAGTATTTTTCAAAGTACCTTTTGAAGAGGTTCAATGTATATCCCGTCCAATCCTCACCGTTCCCCTCTTTGAGGTGTTTCTCGTACACGTCCTTTTGTATATCGGGTTCATAGGTGCTTATCTCCTCGGCTACGCTGACAGTGATTGTTTCATTGTCCAACAGTTCACCGATAGGCGCATAGAGTTCGTTCAGTTTCAGACGTGTATAGATATATTTCTCGCTCCGTCCGAAACGTCCTGCCAAAGAATAAATATCATACCTGCCCTTTTCAAGCAACCGCTTGAACGCTTTTGCTTCTTCAGTGGGGCGTACCTGCTCACGCTGCAAGTTCTCGCTTAACGACATGTCTTCCGCTTCATCGTCCGTCACATTGTTATATATGGTTGCCTTTATGGTCTTTGCTCCTGCAAGCAAAGAGGCACGGTAACGGCGTTCACCGTATATGATTTCATAACCGCCTTCCGTGCGTGGGCGTACCGCAATGGCCTGCAGGATTCCCACTTCCCGAATGCTTTCCGCAAGTTCCTGCAATGATGCGTCATTGAATGTCTTGCGGTGGTTGTCCGTACTTGGGTGTACGGTGGTAATATCAAGGTCTGTCTCGGCTGTGGCCGTTGCAAGCGGTGTCTTGAACGTGGCCTGCTGCGGTGCCTCTTCCGTAACGGTGGGAACGGTTGCCGTTTCGGGTGCGTCCGTCACTTCGGTAGCTGTGGGCACGTCCTGCGGTGTGAGTAGCGTCATCGGTTTCGGGATGATTGCCAAAGCGGTCACCTTTACTGCATCTTCTTTCTCTGATTTCTGTACGCTGTTCTTCTGTACTTTCTTGTTCGTCTTCATAATGATAAGTTTTAAATGTTGATAATTAATTAAATGGTTTTCCGTCTGAAAGGTATTCCCAACCGTTGGCGTTGCTTTCTTTCGTGAAGTATTCCAAAGTCTGGGTGCTCTCCATATCATCCCGACAAGCACGGAAAAACCTGTCGAGACATTCGTTCATAAGGCTGTCAAACGTGACATTTTCGGTGGGGGATTTCAAGAACTGATAAATCGGATCAAGAATACAGTTATCTATATAATAGCCCGTAAGGGGACAACAGGCATCTACAAATATCCTGCTTTTTCGTCCTTTCGTCCCTTTCCAAAAATATTTTGGCGTGTATAGGTCGTTCCAATGGTTGTTCATCAGATAGGCCACCAACCGCCAACCGTTTAGCCCGTCTATGCAGTCTTCCTGCCTGCTGCGGTAGTCATAGCTGTAATTGCATGCGTCATATCTCCAATTACGGCACACAATGCCGAAGCGTTCGCAAAAGGTATCAAGGGTCTGACGGTTCTCGTGTGTCCAACCGTAAAAATATCGGTTGCACAACCATTCGGTGTGTGCTTTCTCTTTGACTTCCTCGGATAACTTGGTTATCCGATAGAGGGTGTATGTTCTTGTTTCCGTTCTCATGTCGTTACTTTTTTATGGGTTCGTTGATAGGCGGGCGGATTGTTCCGCCCTGCCGTTCATGCTGTCATACACGGATGCACGTGGCGAGTGCTTCCCTTACTTTCGTTTCCTGCTTCTTGGAATATATCCACCCTGCACGCCTTTCGCCCTTATAGGTGAGGTTCGCACGGAACAGACCGTTCAAGTCTTTCAGAATGTCCTTTATCGGCCTGGTGTCACCGAATACGGCAATCGCCTTCTCGCTGTATTCCACGATTTCAAGACTGAGCGTTGAGAGGTCTGCGGATGTTGTCGGCTGTGCTTCGGTTTCCCTTTGCGGTGCTTTCAGACAAATGTTAGCTTCACTCCCTGCGGTGTGAGCGTATCGTTCGATGAACTTTTCAAGGTCGTAAATCCGCTCTTTTGAAATCGTCCAACCGCTGTACTTGTTACGTCCCAAATACATGCCGTCCCCCATGCTGTAATTTTCACGGTGTTCGTATTCCTTGTCATTCTCTGCCAGATAAGCCGTTCCCTCAAAATTGGCGGCATATTTGCGCATTTCGGAAAAGAGGTTTCGTGTATGGGTGGAAAAGCCTAAAATCACGGTTCTTTCTATACGGTAGTCGTAGTAGTCCGTATAGCTGTCACACTCGCTCACCCGTAGTTCACCGATAATGACGGCTTTCGCATCCGAAGGGATAAGGGAACGCAAGCGTTCCGCTCCGATTTTTGCGGTGTGTTCGTTCCTCTGCCGTTCTTCCTCCGCTTTTCTGTCATCCTCCGTTTTCTTCTCCCTCGCTTTGGTAAGTAGGGCGGCTGTTTCCAACGGATCCAAAAACTTGGGGTTCGCATCGTCATAATACATGCCTATCCCGAATTTTTCCGACAAGGGTCGGATAAGGTCGGAAGTATGAAACTCGTGTGTCCGCAAATTGATAAGATGATAGGTTATTCCCCACCGGCTGCGGCTTACTTCATACACTACATAGCTGTCGTAGCTGTAACCTTCCAGCATTACCACTTGATTGACTGAAACGGTCTGTTCGTCTCTGTCATAGCTTCTGTTCGCTCCCAATAAATGTACTTTGTTCATAATGAATTGTTTTAATGATTAATATTTCGTTTCAGAGTATCACGCAAAGAACAAGGATGAAAAGAGCGGGCACGCAAAGGGAAAGGAAAGCGGAAAGGATGTGCCACACGGCACGGATGAGGAAAACCACCACCGCCAAAACTGCCAACATGGGCAACACACCGCTCAAACTAACCACCATACCACTTAAAAAGGCACATACGAAACGCACCGCCACATAGACCACGAAACCGACCAGCGGCCACTTCACCCAATTTTTAATGCTGGTTGGAGCGGAGCCGAAGCCTCGTTTCAAATCCTGCTGTATTTCAATTTTCTTTTTCATAACATTGACTTTTTTTTTATGCCTTGTCGGTGGCTTCACCTTGCTCGTTTCAGGGGGCAGATACGGACGGGGAGAAAATATGCAAGGCTTTTGGTGAAAAATTTTCAACCGCCCGGCTGGACGGATTGAAAAATTTTCGCCAAAACCCGCAGGGCGCGAAGCGGCCTTGCAGATTTTTAGGGGCCCCGTCCGTAGCTTTGCACCCTGAATCACGCAAGGTGGAGCTACTGACGGGATAAATAAAAATGGGAAAAACGTTATATGGGAAAAAGAGAATTGAAATACGGCAGGATTCGATAGAGTCCTATTGTTCAGACCTCTTTAAGGGTATTACTGCCAATGCTTACTATTGCAAGAATCATTTTTTTTGTAATACTACCCAAATTCAATTTAAAGTGTTCCTCTTTTTTTAATTTTAAAATCTCAGATCAACTTGAAAACGGGTATAAAAAATGAGGTTGTCTCGCGGAAACAACCTCATAGAATTAAAATTGGTGCATTAAAGTATATGATTGCTAATTTAATAAGGGGGCAGTTCTGTGTGCTGTTTTATCAGATTTTAATGCTAGTATTTTTATAAGTCACTGAAAGGAAATCAATTTATTAACTAAAAGCATAATTAACATCGAACTTCCGTTTTGGGTATTAATTTCTATTTAAAAGTATATCTATATAGTGGTTTAGTTATAATTGGATGGCAAGCATCCATATTCTTCCTTAAAGTACTTGGCAAATTGCTTGGGAGACAATCCCACCTGATAAGCAATTTGGGAGATATTGAGCTGACTCTTTTCCAATAATTGTTTTCCGCGCTTAAGACGTAAGATTCTTATAAACTCTAGAGGAGACTTCCCTGTAATAGACATCAACTTCTTGTATAGACCACTCCGACTGATGCCTATCTGCGTGCTGAGTTCCTCGACCGAAAACTCAGAGTTGTCCATATTGTCCTCCACAATGCGGATAGCCTTTTCTATCAATTGCTCATCCAAGCTGCTAATCGTTATTTCGGACGGAGATACTTCCATTTTGCCAAACTTCTCATGGTTGCTCCGCGTCCATTTCAGCAACTTTTGAATCCGCAACAATAGGATGTCGAGGTTGAAAGGCTTAGTAATGTAGTCATCGGCTCCTTCGCGCAATCCGCCCAACACATGTTTTTCGGCAGTGCGGGCTGTCAGCAAAATGACGGGGATATGCGAAAAACGAATGTCCGTTTTAACGGCATGACATAATTCCAGCCCATCCATAACAGGCATCATCACATCGCTAATCACCATTTGTACGGACTGCTGGGACAGGATCTCAAGTGCTTCCTTACCGTCGGAAGCCTCAAATACCTGGTAGTGTTCTTTCAGGCAACCAATCAGAAAATGGCGGAAATCGTCATTGTCTTCCACCACAAGAACTGACACGCCTTCCTCTTTGGAGTCGTGGCAAAGCTGCCTTTCCTCATTCGTCCGGTCCACGACAGGCAAGGTAATGGTAAAGATACTTCCTTGCGGCTGGTTATCGGTTATTCTGATTGTACCTTGGTGCAAGGTCACGTATTCTTTAACGATATGCAATCCGATACCGCTGCCTACATACGTTGTAGCGGTGTGCTGTTCTTGAAAGAAACGGTCGAATACCTTTTCTTTGTTCTCGTCCTTGATACCAATGCCTGTGTCGGCCACCTGTATGCGTACATGCTCTTTTTCCGACACCAATATTTTATTGACCGTAACAACCACGATTCCGTCTTTCCGATTATACTTAACGGCATTAGACAGAAGGTTGAGCAAAATGCGTTGCATTTTGTTTCGGTCAAAGGACATGCTGATATCGGTATCCATCAGGTTCAGTTCCAGTCGTATGCCGTTTTTAAGAGACAACTCCTTGAATGAGTCGCAAGTCTCTTTGACAAAATCCGACAGGTTGCCGTATGAAGGAGACAACTGGGTCTTTTGTCTGTCCAGTTTTCGGAAATCGAGCAACTGATTGACCTCGTTCAATAAGGCTACCGCATTGCGATAAATCAGTTCCAAGTCTGTTTTCAAGTTTCGAGCCGATTCCAAAGCCAGCAGTTTTTCAAGCGGAGTGATAATCAAAGCCAACGGAGTACGAAGGTCGTGGCTGACATTGGTGAAGAAACGCATTTTCGCTTCATCCATTTCATGCTGTTGCGTTATCTCCATCTCATACTTTTGTTGTTCCATCAAGCGTTTGTGTTTTCTTTGAGTATTCCTTAAGATAAGAAGGAAAAGAAGAATGACCATAAGAGCATAACACCCATACGCAGGCAACGAAAGCCAAAATGGAGGACGAACGTGAATAAATAAAGAGGATACAGGATTATCGTATCCGTTAGGCTCATACACTTTTACTTGCAATCGGAAGGTTCCGTAAGATAAACGGTTGAAATGAATGCGGTTTCCTTCCAGTTTCACCCATTCCTCCTGTTCCCCTAAACGATAGGCGAATTGCTGCTTGTGCCGATTCTGGAAATCCATGGACGATACTTCTAATGCAAAATTACTATCGGAATAGTCCATGGTTATCTCCTCCAATAATTGAATGTTTTTGGGGAGCAGGATGCGTCCGTTGGAAGTACGGGAATCGACTTCCATTTTCTGATTCGCCAATAGTAAACCGGTAAATACAACAGGACTCCCGGTGCGGTTGTAGAAGTTGGTTGGTCGGGGAGTAATTTTCAAATATCCACCAATACCTCCCATCAGGATTTCCCCTTGCTCGGTACAGGTAATGGAATGCGAGTTAAAAGTCATATCGCCAATGCCATCTTCTTCAAAATAGGGGTAACACAAATAGGGAGAGTCTTTCCTTTGTCCGGCAGGTGAAGAATCTACAACAATATTAGTTATTCCGTGATCTGTCGTCACCCAGATATTCTTAAATTTGTCTTCTGTAATAGCACGGATGCTATTGTGGGACAATCCGTTTTCTATTGTCAGATGTACCATTTCGTCTTTTTTCTCATCAAAGACGGTCATTCCGCTACGGGTTCCTATCCACAACAATCCCCGGCTATCATAAAACAGACTGCTGATATAGGAGTCTGGCAGCGACTTGGTATTCGCTTTCGTTCCGGTAATGGGGGTTATCTTTCTCGTATAGATATCTATGGAATAAAGTCCACTACTGGTTCCGATATAAAGATTCCGTCCTTTTGAATACGCTAAATCCAGAATACTGCCTGTGGGAAGAATAGACGAATTCATTGTATAAGCGGTGAAATTGCTCCTGCTGTCCATTGCATACAACCCTTGCATGAATGTACCAAACCAAAGGGTTCCATTTGCATCTTCCACAATGCGTCGGATGTATTTCAATGAAACGGGAGCGACATTTCGCAAGGGAATAAACTTTCCTCCTTGTTCATAAAAAGCTCCTCCTCCATAAGTGCCGAACCAAAGCCTGCCCTTAGTATCCAGGCACGAACAGATAATCAAATCGGAAAGGATGGAGTGTTTTTTCATTTTAAAGCGAGTATAGGATGTCTTGTCTGAATCCTGCCGGATAAGTCCCTCTCCATCGAATCCCATCCAAAGATTTCCTTTCTTGTCTTCCTGCAAGCATTTCACGTCTTCCTGCTCCGGCAAGAAACAAGTGCTGAAGGCTATTTTATCCAAACCGGCAAAAGACACTCCCTGTTTGGCTGTTCCCACCCACATGGTGTTCTGATTATCTTTGAAAAAGCAATTGATATGGTTGTCGGCTAATGAAAAAGGATTGCCTGATTTCTTGTTTATCCGCACCAACCGCTTGTCTTGATTATAATTGATATAAACCCCTTTGTCATCAGTTCCAATCCATAAATTACCGTTTCCGTCATCCATTACGGCAGTTATCAATGCATTTGCTAATTCCTGCCGACCGATGTAATCCACCCATTGTTTTTGATTCGTATCATAACATTGCAAGTCTGAAACATGTGAGGCGTAAAACCAAAGCCTGTCCATCGTATCTATATAAAGGTTATATTGCAAACCGGAAGAGAGGGTTCTTTGTGTTTCCGGACGGATATATTGAGAGTTTGAATCGATGCGGGCTATTTCTCCATTCGAGAAGAGCAGATAGGCACATGAACGCCGACAAACGACCTGTTGCATTTTTTCTTTTTTAGGCAATTGAAAGGTATACAACTTATTCTTTGTAAAATCATAATGGAACAACGTATCCATCACGGTACACCACAGGTTGTGATCCTTATCGACAGTAAGATAACTCACTTCTCCCGTTATTCCATATTTATTTAAAACAGGCCGTATCTTGTTCTCCAATTTATCTTGTTCCCGATCGTAAATATAATAACTGACGGGACCCTTTATCCAAATATTGCCTGCCGCATCTTCTGCGATAGATTCAATATCATTGTTGTAAGCTCCCAATTGAGTGGTAGTATATTTTTTGAACTGATAGCCATCGTATCGGTTCAGACCGTTGAGTGTGGCAAACCACATAAAGCCATACCGGTCACGCAGGACAGACTGTACATAATTATCCGAAATCCCGGATTTCACATCAAGATTTCTAAAGTTTAATCCGTCGTGCGCACATACAAGCCCACAGACAAAACACATCAAAATCAGGAGCAAGTTCTTTTTCATCATATTCAGTATTAGTTTTAACGCTACAAAATTATAAAAATCAAATGGGATAATAGTGGTAAATATTATCCCAAATGAGTAAAAACACTTCCCAAATTGATAAATATACAATACGGATAGCCTGGTAATCAATCGAGGAAGCCGATCTAGTTCTTTCCTCATATATTTACCAGCACAAAAAGAACCGAATTTAAATTTAATGAATAACATGAAGAATACCCTTGTAACCCTATGTCTTTCCGCAGTACTCTGCGGTGCGTGTTGTACAAAGACACAACAGCAGACATCTCCCTTTGTACAAGTTGAAAAGGGAATGTTTGTCCGTGATGGCAAACCTTATAAATATATCGGTGCCAACTTTTGGTATGGAGGCATTCTTGCTTCCGAAGGTGAAGGAGGAAATCGTGAACGCTTGGTTCAGGAACTGGATTCCTTAAAGAGTATAGGTATAGACAATTTAAGAATACTGGTAGGCAGCGACGGTGCCCGTGGAATTACCTCGAAAGTAGAGCCTACGCTCCAGACAGCACCGGGCGTTTACAACGATACCATTCTTGCCGGGCTGGACTTTCTTCTTTCTGAAATGAAAAAACGAGATATGCTGGCAGTTCTCTACCTGAACAACTCTTGGGAATGGAGTGGCGGGTACAGCCAATATCTGGAATGGGCAGGAAAAGGGAAAGCCCCCGTTCCAAGTATAGACGGATGGCCTGCATTTATGGATTATGTTAAGGAATTTCCAAACAACAAGAAGGCAAAATCACTTTTTGCCGACTATGTAAAGGATATCATCACCCGAATCAATAGGTATACAAACATAAGTTATGTGGAAGATCCCACAATCATGTCATGGCAGATAGGCAACGAACCCCGTGCGTTCTCGGGAGAAAACAAAGAGGCTTTCGCTATTTGGATGGCTGAGGTTAGTCGTTTCATCAAGTCGCTCGACCGGAATCATCTGGTCTCAACAGGTAGCGAGGGCAAACATGGCTGTGAGGAAGACCTCGCCCTGTTTGAGCGAATTCATGCTGACAAGCACATTGACTATATGAACATTCATATCTGGCCCTACAACTGGGGATGGGTGCCAGCAGACAGTTTGTTGGAAAAAGCAGAGGTAGCGCAGTTGCAATCGAAACAATACATAGACGAACATCTGGAAATAGCACAAAAATATGGCAAACCGTTGGTCTTGGAAGAATTCGGTTATCCAAGGGACGGGTTCCGGTTTGACAAATCAGCTACAACACAGACACGAGATACCTACTATCAATACATATTCAGCCTGATAACCGATAGGACCGCGCAATCAGCCGGACTGGCCGGATGCAATTTCTGGGCATGGGGCGGATTGGCTAGCCCAAAACATCTGTATTGGCAGAGAGGAGATGACTATACGGGCGATCCGGCACAAGAGCAGCAAGGCCTGAACTCGGTATTTATGTCAGACAGTACCACTATAGCTATTATCCGTACTGCCAACCAACAGCTGAAACAACATTCATTTTAACTATTTATACCATGATCAGAAACAAAAAATTTTGGATTGCCAGCTTCGTGCTGTACCTGTGTACCGCATCCATGCTTGCACAAATCCGCGGAAATGAAATCCGCGTAGTGGTCTCGCCCGATCATTCGGACTGGACGTATCGACTGAAAGAAAAATGCACTTTCACCATTCAGGTGTACAAAGCGCAGAATGTATTGCCCGATGTGAAAGTGGACTATGAACTAGGCCCCGAGTGGTATCCCGCTGAAAAGGGTAATGAAGTACTGAAGAATGGAAAGCTGACTGTCAGCAGTAGCATGAACACCCCCGGTTTTCTTCGTTGCAAAGTGAAGGCATACATTGGCAACAAGACATACGATGGCATGGCAACCGCCGCATACGCTCCAGAATCCATCCGGGCACATGCCGTAGACCCAAGCGACTTTGACAGCTTTTGGCAAGGTGCTTTGAAAGAAGCCCGCCAGATACCTTTGTCTTCCACCATGGAACTGCTACCGTCACGCTGCACCGAAACGGTCAATGTCTATGAAATCAGTTTCCAAAACATCCGGCAAGGCTCACGTACTTTCGGTATTCTCTGCATGCCTAAAGTTTCCGGAAAGTACCCGGCACTGCTCCGTGTACCCGGTGCTGGAATACGTCCTTACTACGGTGATGTGGAGACAGCCGCCAAAGGTGCCATTACTTTAGAAATCGGTATTCATGGAATTCCGGTAACCATGCAACAGTCTGTCTATGACGAGTTGGCATACGGGGCACTTTACAATTATCAGTACCAAAATGATGACAATCGTGACTACAGTTATTACAAGCGTGTATTTGTGGGTGCCCTGCGGGCGGTCGATTTCATAGCCTCTCTTCCCCAATACAACGGCAAGGCCTTGGGGGTAACAGGTTCCAGCCAGGGCGGTGCGTTGTCTATGGTTACAGCCGCATTGGACAAACGGGTTACGTTCTATGCCGCCATTCATCCTGCCATGTGTGACCATCGGGCACACTTGCAGAAGGTAGCCGGAGGCTGGCCGCATTATTTCTACTATTTCCCGACTCCTACCCCGCAACGAATCCAAACGGCAGATTACTATGACATGGTCAACTTCGCCCGTCGGATTACAGTGCCCGGTTGGTTCAGTTGGGGATACAACGACGATGTGTGCCCTCCTACTTCCACATACGCCGCTTACAACAGTATCACCGCTCCCAAAGAACTTCATCCCTATTTGGAAACCGGACACTATTGGTATCAAGAGCAATACGAGCAATGGAGCCAATGGCTGTGGGCGCAAATGGGATTATAAACAAGAGACATTTAAATGATAGAAAGACACAATATGAAAAGAAATCTTCAAAAAGGCATATTACTCACCAGTGCTTGTGCCGCATTTTTATTAGGCAATGTACAGCAGGCTTACGCCATTGCAGTAGATGCCATCGAAATTGTACAACAAAACAAGAAGATTACTGGTACCGTAGTTGACCAAAACGGTGAAGCGGTGATCGGTGCCAATGTAGTACAGAAAGGAACAACCAACGGAACCATTACCGACATTGACGGTAAGTTTACCTTGGAAGTACCTGCCAAAGCAGTACTGACCGTCAGCTTTATCGGATATCAATCGCAAGATGTAGCTTTAAAAGGAAACGAAGCTCAGTTTACGGTTACGCTCAAAGATGATACAGAAGTATTGGATGAAGTGGTAGTGGTAGGCTACGGTACGATGAAAAAGAGGGATTTATCCGGTGCGGTATCTCAGATCAAGAGCGATGATCTGATGAAAGGAAATCCGACCGACTTGAGCCAAGGATTGGCCGGTAAGATAGCCGGTGTACAAATTAATCCCGCCGATGGTGCTCCCGGTGGTGGTGTAAGTATTCAGGTGCGTGGTACCAATTCATTCTCTACCAGTTCACAGCCCTTGTTTATTGTGGATGGGGTTCCTTTTGACGCCGGTTCCACTCCTACCAGCGATGCCAATCAGAACAACAATAACACTTCAAACCCTTTGTCGTTCATCAATCCACACGACATTCAAAGCATTGAAGTGTTGAAAGATGCTTCCGCCACAGCCATTTATGGATCACGTGGTGCCAATGGTGTAGTTATCATTACAACCAAACGTGGTGAAGCCGGTTATGAGCAAGTGGAATTTTCAAGTAATTTTTCTTTTTCACGCATCGCCAACAAAGTGAAGGTGCTTGATGCGGCGACTTACGCCAGCTATCTGAACGAACAAGACTTAAACAGCTATAAATACGATGGCAAACCTTATACACAACTGTCTTATCCTGGAATATGGAGTTATCCTTCATTGCCCGATGGAACACTCGATTATGAGAACGGCAAATACCTGCCTTCTCCTGAAGACTACCGTAATCCCGGTTATTATACCGATGAATACGGCAATCAGACTTGGGTGGGCGGAGCAGACTGGCAAGATCTGATTTATCAGAACGGTTTTTCGCAAGAATACAATTTAAGCGTGAGCGGCGGTTCGGAAAAAGGATGGCATGCTTTCTCCGGTAACTTCCTTAGCCAAGACGGTATTATCAAAGAATCCGGTTTTACCCGTTATGCGTTGCGTGCCAATATAGGTCGCAAAATGTATAAATGGTTGGAAATGGGAATGAACATGAACTTTACCCACACCGAAACCGATTTCAGCAAAACAAATTCCAATGACTATGGTGTGATTCGTTCGTCATTGATTTTTCCACCCAATTACGACCCGACACACATGGACCAGACAACCAATGACGAATTGAGCTGGCTGGCATCCAACCCATACGCTTACATCAATGATACAAAAGACCACTTGAAGTCCATCAATGTATTCACGTCATCGTATGCAGAAATTAAATTGTTTCCGTTCTTGAAGTTCCGTCAGAATTTAGGTATCAGTTATACCAATAATAATCGCGGTACTTACTTCGGACAGCAAACCCAAGAAGGATCGGGACAGAACGGTATCAACGGTAAAGCAGGTCAGTCGGATAATTGGTACATGGGAGTCACGACTGAATCTTTGTTTACTTTTGATAAGACTTTCGGAGTACATGGCATCAATGCCGTAGTGGGTTTCACGGCAGAGAAGACCAATTGGGGCAGCAAGTCAATGAGCGCCACCGGATTTCCCAATGACTTGACACAAGACTATGATATGAGTCTCGGTACTAAGCCCGGTAAACTGCAAAGCGACCGTGGCGATGCAGCATTGGCTTCTTTCCTCGGTCGTATCAATTACACCTTGTTGGACAAGTATATTTTTACCGCTTCATACCGTACCGACGGTTCCAGTAAGTTTACCGATGCCAACAAATGGGCCGGTTTCCTTTCAGGTGCCTTTGCATGGCGCATGAGTGAGGAGAAGTTTATCAAGGATTTAAATGTCTTCAGCAGTTTAAAGTTCCGTGCTAGCTATGGTGAAACGGGTAATCAAGGTATCGGTAGCTATCGTACCCTACCCATGCTGAGTGTTGCTAACTATCCGTTTGCCGGTGGCATCAATAGCGGCTTTGCCCAAGTGGACTGGCGTGGCCCGGTAGCCGATGACTTGCGTTGGGAAACAACCGCACAATACAATGTAGGTCTCGACATGGGCTTTCTGAACGGACGCATCAATTTGACGGTGGATTATTACCACAAGAAAACCCGCGACCTGTTGCAAGAGGTGAAGATTCCTTTGAGTACGGGTTTTGCCAACATGATGGTAAACAGTGGCTATGTAACGAATGAAGGTCTGGAGATTTCAGGTAAATTCCATATATTACAAAACACACCGCTGAAGTGGAATATTGACGCCAACATATCTTTCAACAAGAACCAGATTGGCGGTCTCGAAGCAGACCAGTTCGCCACTCGCTTGTGGTATAAGGCCGATGAAGTGTTCTTGCAACGCAACGGTTGTCCCATCGGTACCATATTCGGTTATGTAGAAGACGGTTTTTATGACAATCTGGCCGAAGTAATGGCCGACCCGGATCCCGCTGTTCGTGCTAAAGGACAGAAAATGATAGGCGAGATAAAGTATCGTAATTTTGATGATAATCCTGCCATCACCAATGCCGACCGTGTTATCATCGGTGATACGAATCCGGACTTTGTATATGGCATCACCAATAACTTCTCATGGAAGAACTTCACATTGAGTTTCTTCTTTCAAGGTAGCCAAGGCAACGACATCTTCAACGGTAACTTGATGGATGTGAAAATGGGCAATGTAGCCAACATTCCACAAGCCGCTTACGACACTCGTTGGACGCCTGAAACAACTGTGACTGCCAAATGGCCGAAAGCTGTATCAAGCTACGAACGCAACATGCTCATCAGCGACCGGTATGTAGAAGACGGTTCTTATCTGAAATTAAAAAATTTGAATATTGGCTATAACTGGACCAATCCTTTCAAGGGCATTAAGAATTTGAATCTTTATGCCAGCGCTACCAATCTGTTCACCATTACGGACTATAGCTGGTTCGACCCCGAAGTAAATGCCTTCGGCTCCGACGCTTCCCGCCGTGGAGTGGATATCTATTCTTATCCGAGCAGCCGGACTTATTCCATTGGAATGAAGGTCACTTTTTGATTGTGAGACATCAATTGCAAACAATAACTTAAAAGAAAAGAATAATGAAATTCAACCATATATTTCTTAGTGTCGCTCTCTCTGCTGTCTTAATGGCTGGCTTTACATCTTGCGACGATTTTTTGGCCGAAGCCCCCTACGCCTTTGTAGGTCCCGACCAGGTAGGTAATGACAATGCAGCAGTGAACCTTTGGGTGACAGGTGTGTATAGCAAATGGGCCAATGATATGTTCCGTTGGCAGAACTTCCCCCGTGTCCTAGAAATGGACTGTGACTATACAAGCGGTCCCGACTGGGCATTCAGCAATTTGGGAGCCGGCAACTTTCAGGGAGATGAAGTGGCCGATGCAGTCTGGACAGGTTGCTACAGTTTAATCAACCGGGCCAATGTAGCTTTAAACTATGTAAACCAAATTACGGGAGCGGATGAGAAGGTCAAAGCCAACGCCATCGGGGAACTGAAGTTCAACAAGGCTTTTGCCTACTTCATGCTTACTAAGGCATATGGCGACATCCCGATGTTCGATGTGGCTATCAGCGAAGGCGCTTCTTATGAACAGCCCCGCCGCCCTATTGCAGAGGTATATGCCGAAATCATCCGCTTGCTTGAAGAAGCCATTCCTGTGATGTATAAGAATACGGATGCCGATTTTCAGGAAGGGCATGTAGCGCAGGGTGCCGCAGCCGGTCTCTTGGCCAAGGTGTATGCCACAATGGCTTCCGGTTCCATGAGTGCCGGTGAAGAAATGATAGTAAAGACCGGTGCCAGCTATGAGTTCAATAACGGTGAGAAAGTGCTGGTTCTCCCAACAAACAAGACTTTCAGAAAGACACAAGTCACCGGATATGAAAGTTTCGACACCAAAGACTGTTACACCAAAGCCGCACAATATGCCAAAGACGTGATGAACGGAAAGTATGGCAGTTATGACCTGCTTCCCTACGATGAGTTGTGGAAACGCAGCAGCTATAATAAAACAGAACACATGTTCATGCTGCAAACCTTGAACAACGACGAAGAGTACGGCAATACCATTCACCGTTGGTTCAGCGGTACGGAAAATGCCCAAGGACTGATTCAGCAAGGCCAATGGATTGGCAACCGTTATCATTGGTACACGCTGTTCGACAACAAGGATTATCGTATCACCAAAGGTGTGAAACACCGTTTCCGCTATTCATACCAAGCCAGCGACAATTATGGTTTCTATTATCCCAATACGCCTGAATACAAACTCATGGCAACCGGTTATGATGAAAACGGGAACAAGGTGGCAGAACCTGTGGCTCCCTACAACGACGGTGTGCAATATACCTTCAATGTAAGCAGCTCGACGCTAGCTTACAGCACCAAGTATTCCGATGTAACCGACCCCACCGTAGAGCGTTCGGATGCCTACTGGCCATTCCTGCGTTATGCCGATGTCGTATTGATTTATGCCGAGGCTATGTGCGAGTTGGGCAGCGGTGTAGACGGCGAAGCTATTAAAGCCCTTAATGCTATTCGCATCCGTTCAAATGCCAATCTAGCTGTCACTTCGGGCAATGGTGCCATTGATTCGAAAGTCGCTTTACGTTCGGCTATCTTTGAAGAACGTGCCAAGGAACTGGCATTGGAAGGCGACCGCCGCTGGGACTTGATTCGCTGGGGACTGTATCTGGATGTAATGAATTCCATTGGCGGAACCAACGAAGACGGTACTAAAACCAACTATGATGAAGCATCGGTAAACAAACACCGTGAAACCAAGCACTTGCTTTTCCCCATCCCGTCGGCCGAGATTTCGACCAACGATGCCATTGACAGCAACAACCCGGGCTGGAGTTAAGCATATAGAAAAGGATGTGTCCTACAATCAAAAAATAAATAAAATATGAAAAGACTGAATATAGCTGTCTGCGGGCTGATGTTTGCCGCCGCCACAGCAATGCTGGTTTCCTGCCAGGATATAGTGACTTATAATGATGGATATGATGACGGAATGACTTCAAACGGCGTTCCATCTATCTCTGCCATTTATCGTGCTGACGATACAGAAATGACTGCTCCACTTACTGGAGCAGCCTTTGAAGACATGATCAAGCTGACCGGCGAGAATCTGAGCCATGCAAGAAAGGTGATGCTTAATGATGTAGAGGTGGCACTGAGTGAAGTCTATGCTACCGCCAATGCCGTCTATTTTCCGATACCCCGCACAATCCCCGGAGAAATAAACAACAAACTTTACTATGAAACGGTATCGGGAAACACTTCAGTGAACTTTACGGTCAATATTCCCGAAGTCAGTATCTCGGGATTGTATAATGAATTCGCCCTGCCGGGAAGCTCCGTCAAAGTGAACGGTGCTTACTTCGACCTCTATGGATTCGGGGGCGGTGAGGCATCCTCCACTATCACGATGAACGGAGTTGCATTGGAAGTAGATTCATTGACAGAACAATATATGTCTATTGTCATACCCGAAAATACCTCGGATAACTCTACAATCGTATTCTCTTGGGAAAGTGCGAGCGGAACAAAGACGGTTAGTGTTCCTTATCGTAATACGACCGGTATTCTTTGGGATCTGGACATGCCTGATACTTACGGCTTTTGGGCGGGAACCGAACTGATTACTACAGGAAACGGATCCAATGAACCCACTCCTTTGAACGGTTCTTATTTCCGTGTCAAAGGCTCGTATGCCGCATGGAGTTGGAACAACTTGTTGTGCGGTGGATGTGATATCCCGGCCGAGGCCGCCGCCAACCCTTCGGACTATTGGTTTAAGTTCGAAGTAAACTCCGCCACTAGTAACCCGTTCTACGATTCCGCTTCTGCCGGTTATCTCATTCAACTGAACGGAGGACAATATGCTTGGAATCCCTCTGCTAACGGAAGTTTCAATACATATAGTAACTGGTACACCGTTCGGTTGGAACTGTCGGAAGTGGCTACCAATGGAATCAATGCCGGATGGAACAACCTTTTTTGGATTATGCAGCCCAATTCAGATTGGAACACAGATCATAGTTTTGCCAATATCCGAATCGAGAAAAAGAATAATTAAAAATCAATAGATTTATGGTAAAAATATTGAATATAAGACTTACATTATTAGCGATTTTTCTTTCTTCTTGCACTTTGGAAGCAGCAAATTTATCTACCAAAGAAGTCTTGGAAGAAACATCAACTCCTATTCTCTGCACTCCTACGCCTTCTAAGCAAGCTATAAAGGTTTTCAATTACCTTCATGAAATTCAAGGGAAAAAGAGTTTGTCTGCTGCTATGGCAAACGTGAACTGGAATGTTAATGAAGCGGAATGGGTGTATAAACATACAGGAAAATATCCGGCAGTCAACGGTTTTGACTATGCGCATCTATACACTTCGCCTTGTAGCTGGATTGACTATACAGACATAAGTGTTGTAGAAAAATGGTGGAAACAACGTGGACTTGTCACAGCGGCTTGGCATTGGAATGTACCTAAAAATCAAGGGAACAACAAAGAATACGCCTTTTATACTTCTGGAAAAGGACAGGGACAGCCTGAAACTGATTTCGATATAACAAAAGCCACAATAGAAGGTACGTATGAATATAAGATCGTGATGGCTGATTTGAATCAAATAGCTTATTGCCTCCAGTTATTGCAAAAGAAAAGGATACCTGTTCTTTGGAGGCCTTTGCATGAAGCGTCTGGAGGATGGTTCTGGTGGGGGGCAAAAGGACCTGAACCTTATAAAAAATTGTGGCGGTTAATGTTTCAGTTTTTTCAAGAAAAGGGACTGGACAATTTGATTTGGATTTGGACAAGTGAAGGAAATGATCCGGACTGGTATCCAGGAGATGAATATGTGGATATTATAGGAAGGGACATTTATAATTGGACAGACGCGTCGCAATTGGCTTCGGCGTATCTTAAACTGACAGAGTCTTATCCCAAGAAGATTGTCATATTAAGTGAATGTGGAGGCGTTTCGAAAATGAGTAATCAATGGAAAGCTGGAGCTAAATGGGGGTGTTTTATGCCATGGTATGACTACAATAGAACAAAGAACATTCATGATGAAGACTTTAAAAAGCCCCAACATATTTTTGCGAATAAAGATTGGTGGAAAGATGCTTGGCAGCAGGATTATATTTTATCGCGCGATGAATTACCTTCTTTTAAATAAAGGAAATATACCATGAAGAATATTTATTATAAAATAATCTGTATGATATGTGTAGTTGGAATGGCTGCATGTTCTGCGTCGGAAAAGCAAGGAGCTAAGACGGACGAAGCACGAGCATTACTTAAAACTTTAAAGACCGTTTCTCTGCAGAACCATTTCCTGTTCGGGCATCACGACGACCCTGTATATGGTATCGGTTGGAACGGAGACGAGAACCGCAGTGATGTGAAGAGCGTATGCGGAGATTACCCCGCCATAATGTCCTTCGACTTAGGTCGTATTGAACTGGGCGGTGACAAGAATCTGGACAATGTACCCATAGAGCGCCTTCGCCGCGAAATCATTGCGCAGTATGAACGTGGCGGCATGGTGTCGCTCAGCTGGCATACGGACAATCCTGTTACAGGGAAGGACGCTTGGGATGTAAGCGACTCTACCGTTGTAGCCTCGGTTCTGCCAGGAGGAACGCAACATGATAAATTCATGGGCTGGATGGGCACAGTGGCCGATTTCATGAACTCGCTCATCACAAGCGACGGACGGAAGGTGCCTGTTCTGTTCCGTCCGTGGCACGAACATACGGGAAGCTGGTTCTGGTGGGGGCAGGCCCTGTGCAGCACCACCGAATACAAAGCCTTGTGGCGCATGACCTATGAATTCATGCAGCAGAAAGGTGTGAAACATTTGCTTTATGCCTATTCACCGGGCACGGAGCCAAACAATACCGCCGAATACCTAGAACGTTATCCTGGAGATGACATCATCGACCTGATAGGTTTCGACACGTACCAGTTCAACCGCCGAGAATACCTGAACAATATGGAAAAGGCGCTGACCATACTGACAGAAGTAGGACAATCGCACGATAAGCCGACCGCCATTACCGAAACGGGATACGAAGCTGTGCCCGACTCTACCTGGTGGACGGAAACGCTGATGCCGGTTATTAGTAAATATCCCATAAGTTACGTATTGGTGTGGCGCAACGCACATGAACGCCCCAACCATTACTATGCTCCTTACCCCGGACAAACTTCGGCCAGTGACTTCGTGAAGTTCTACGCCGACCCACGCACACTGTTCGTCCGTGATATGAAAACAAAGAAATAACAACCCTTTAAATAAACGATAAGATATGAATTTTGGAAATAAAGTAAAACAATTATTCGATGAGCACGAAGTGTTGCTCTCACGTCATAACGAACCGCAAGAAAAAGGAAACGGCATTATCACCCGTTATAAGCATCCGATACTGACCGCCGCACACACGCCCGTGTTCTGGCGTTATGATTTGGACGAGAAGACCAACCCCTACCTGATGGAACGCATCGGAATGAATGCTACCATGAATTCAGGCGCCATCAAGTGGAATGGAAAGTATGTGTTGGTGGTACGCGTGGAGGGAGCCGACCGCAAGTCTTTCTTTGCCGTAGCCGAAAGTCCCAACGGTATTGACAACTTCCGTTTTTGGGACTATCCCGTCACGATGCCCGAAGATATAATTCCTGCCACCAACATTTATGATATGCGTCTCACGGCGCACGAAGACGGCTGGATATACGGTATCTTCTGTGCCGAACGCCACGATCAGTCCGCCCCTGCAGGCGACTTGTCATCGGCTACCGCCACCGCCGCTATCGCCCGTACACGCGACTTGAAGAATTGGGAGCGTCTGCCCGATTTGAAGACGCGCAGCCAACAGCGCAATGTGGTGCTGCATCCTGAATTTGTGAACGGCAAGTACGCCCTATACACCCGACCGCAAGACGGATTCATTGATGCGGGAAGCGGAGGTGGAATCGGCTGGGCATTGGTGGACGACATGACCCAAGCGGAAGTAACTGAGGAAACCATCATCGACCAACGCTACTACCACACCATCAAGGAAGTGAAGAACGGCGAAGGTCCCCATCCCATCAAGACTCCTCAAGGCTGGCTGCATCTGGCACACGGTGTGCGCGGTTGTGCCGCAGGCTTGCGTTATGTGCTTTATATGTATATGACCGCTTTGGATGACCCCACCCGTGTGATAGCCTCACCCGCAGGCGCTTTCATGGTACCCGAGGATGAGGAACGTATCGGCGATGTGTCCAACGTGCTGTTCACCAATGGATGGATTGCAGACGAAGATGGAAAAGTGTTCATCTATTATGCTTCCAGCGATACCCGTATGCATGTGGCGACTTCTACCGTTGAGCGACTGGTGGACTATTGCATGAACACGCCCCAAGACGGCTTCTGTTCATCGGCTTCTGTAGAGACCTTGAAAAAACAGATAAAAAAGAACCTTCGGTTGATGCAGGAATAAAAAATGCCCGACAAGCACCGTCCACGTTCGTCGATAGTGTTTTTTCTTCGGAAAAAGTACTATCGACACTAGTAATCATCAATAAAAATCGAACCACCATGATAAAACTCAAAGAAAAAATAGGTTACGGATTCGGAGACATGGCCTCGTCCATGTTCTGGAAACTCTTCGGTTCCTATCTCATGATATTTTATACCGACGTGTTCGGAATGCCTGCCGCCGCGGTAGGTACCATGTTTCTGGTCACCCGAGTATGGGATTCTGCCTTCGACCCCGTAGTCGGCATCCTGGCAGACCGCACCCATTCGCGCTGGGGCAAGTTTCGTCCTTACCTGCTGTTTCTTGCCGTGCCCTTCGCGCTCATCGGCATCCTTACGTTTACCACCCCGCAGTGGAGCCTGACGGCCAAAATAATCTATGCCTATGCTACTTACTCACTGATGATGATGGTCTATTCCGCCATTAATGTGCCCTACGCCTCTCTGCTGGGAGTCATCAGTGCCGAACCGCATGATCGCAACCTGCTGGCCGTCTATCGCATGCTGTTCGCCTACTTGGGCAGCTTCATCGCCTTGTTGCTCTTCATGCCCATGGTCAATGCGTTCAGCCGGGGACATGGCGAACCATACGGCTGGATGATGGCGGTGGTGGTGATAGCCGCGGCGTGCGCCGTTTTGTTTTATGGCTGTTTCGCCCTGACTCGCGAGAGGGTGAAACCGATAAAGGAAGTACAAAATCCGTTAAAAGAAGACTTGAAGGACTTGTTTCATAACCGCCCTTGGTGGATACTGCTGGGCGCGGGCATTGCCACTCTGGTATTCAACTCTATCCGCGACGGTGCCACGGTGTACTATTTCAAATATTTCATCATAGAAGAGACTCATGAAACGGTTTCCCTATTCGGGCTGTCCTTTGTACTGAGCGGGCTTTATCTAGCTGTCGGGCAAGCCGCCAATATCATCGGCGTGATGCTTGCCGCTCCCGTGAGCAACCGCATCGGAAAGAAGAAAACCTATATGTGGTCCATGATATGGGCCACGCTATTCAGCATCGTGTTCTATTGGTTCGACAAGGACGACATCTCACTTATATTCATTTTCCAGGTACTTATCAGCATTTGTGCAGGTAGCATCTTCCCGTTGCTTTGGAGCATGTATGCCGATTGTGCGGACTACTCGGAACTGAAGGCAGGTAACCGCGCCACGGGCCTTATCTTTTCGTCATCGTCCATGAGCCAAAAGCTCGGTTGGGCCATCGGAAGTGCCGTTACAGGCTGGCTGCTTGCCTATTTCGGTTTCCAGGCCAATGCCGTGCAAAACGAACAGGCCATTCAAGGCATTAAAATGTTTCTGAGTTTCCTGCCTGCCGTGGGAACCGTGCTGAGTGTCGCGTTCATCAGTCTCTATCCGCTGTCTGAGAAGAAAATGAAGGAAATCACGGAGGAGCTGGAAGAACGAAGACGAAATTAATATTTGATGATAAAAAAGAAAAATGGAAACAACTATATTTCAACTCAAGAAAGAGGTGGAGGAAATACTTACCACCAACATCCTTCCCTATTGGATGAATAAAATGACAGACGTACAACATGGCGGATTCTATGGCCGCATCAACGGACAGGAGGTATTAATGCCCGAAGCCGAGAAAGGAGCCATCTTGAACGCACGTATTCTTTGGACTTTCTCTTCGGCCTATCGTCTGTTGCACAAGCCTGAATATCTGGAAACCGCCACCCGTGCCAAGCGTGAAATCATCGACCTATTCTACGACAAAGAGTTTGGAGGAATCTATTGGAGCGTCAGTGCCGAAGGCCGTCCGCTAGACACCAAGAAGCAAATCTATGCTATCGGGTTTGCCATCTACGGACTCAGCGAATACCATCGTGCCACGGGCGACAACGAAGCGTTGGAATACGCCATCCGTCTGTTTCACGACATTGAGGCGCACAGCTTTGACCGAAAGAAAAACGGATATTGCGAAGCGCTGACCCGCGAATGGGAAGAGTTGGCCGATATGCGTCTCAGCGACAAGGATGCCAACGAGCGCAAAACCATGAATACCCATCTGCACATCCTGGAGCCGTACACCAACCTGTTCAGGGTATGGAAAGACGATCACCTGAAGCATCAGCTGCACAACCTCGTCCGCTTGTTCATCGACCGCATACTGGATACAGAGACATCGCATCTGCAACTCTTCTTCAATGACGACTGGGAGAGCCAATACCGCATCATCTCCTACGGGCACGACATTGAAACGTCCTGGCTCCTTCACGAAGCCGCCCTGGTGCTGGGTGACAAAACGCTGTTAGACGAGGTAGAGCCTCGTGTCATCGACATTGCCGAAGCCGGCACCGAAGGTTTTCTGACCACTGCGGGTATGCTATATGAACAAAATGTGGACACGGCTTCGATAGATGCCGACCGCCATTGGTGGGTCCAGGCAGAGGCCATTGTGGGCTATGTCAATCTGTACCAGCATTTTGATGACAAACTGTCTTTATCCCGCGCCGTGCAGTGCTGGGAGTTCGTCAAACGGCACTTGATAGACCGTGAGAATGGAGAATGGTACTGGAGCCTCCGGGCCGACGGCAGCGTGAACCGCAATGAAGACAAAGCGGGATTCTGGAAATGTCCTTATCACAACGGACGCATGTGTATGGAAATCATGGAAAGATTTGTTTGAAAACCGCCAATCGTTAGTTATTTTTGAGAACGATTTTAAACATTGAAAGAAAATGAAAAGAATAATCATAGCGCTTTGTTTGCTGTCCCTCTTCGGAGGACGCTTGTCGGCCAAAGTGGTGTTACCCGAAATTCTGAGTGACCATGCGGTATTGCAACAACAGACAGAAGTGAATCTGTGGGGTAAGGCAACCCCGAACACTACGGTCAGCGTAACGCCTTCATGGAATAATCGGACGATAACCACCCGATCCGATGCCGAGGGAAGATGGCAGGTGAGCATACAGACTCCTGCCGCCGATTTCACTCCGCACAGTATTGAGTTTTCGGATGACGAGGTAACTTGCATCCAAAACATACTGATGGGTGAAGTCTGGTTCTGCTCCGGCCAGTCGAATATGGAAATGCCGTTGAACGGATTCTGGAATTGTCCGGTAGAACATGCCAACGAAACGATAGCCACCTCCGGCGAATGGAACGCTATCCGTATGGCTACTATTCCCAAAACCGGTGTATTGACTCCCCTAGAACATGTAGCAGGTAGTTGGAAAGAAAGCAATCCTTTCAACGCACCTTATTTCAGTGCGGCCGCTTTCAGCTTTGCCAGAATGTTGCACCGGGTGCTTCGTGTGCCGGTAGGCGTTATTTCGTGTGCTTGGGGCGGCTCGCGGGTAGAAGGCTGGCTGTCTCGTGAGGTAGTGGAAGGTTATCGGGATGTGGACTTGACAAAGGAAATCAAGAAGCCGGAAAAGGGAGAAGAATGGAATTACTACACACCGACAGTCATGTATAACGGCATGCTGAAACCCCTTCAACGCTATACCATCCGCGGATTCCTCTGGTATCAGGGAGAATCGAATGTAGGCAAAGAAAAGACGTATGCCGAACGCCTGCGAACCATGGTCGAGCTTTGGCGCAAAGAGTGGGGACAAGGGGAACTTCCTTTTTATCTGGTGGAAATCGCTCCCTACGATTATGGTGAAGGTATCAGCGGTGCATTATTCCGCGAAGCACAGTTCCAGGCAGCCTCTCTTATCCCCAACAGTGGTATGGTATGTACCAACGACTTGGTCTATGCCTATGAAAAGCCGCAAATCCATCCCTGCCAGAAAGAGGAAGTGGGTAAGCGGTTGGCCTATCTTGCATTGAACAAAACCTATCAGTATAGAAGCATTGCCTGCGAATATCCCTCTTATCGGAGCATGAGCATACAAAATGACACGGTGGAACTTACTTTCCACCATGCAGACGAGGGGCTGAGTCCGTGGAAGGACATAGAAGGCTTCGAGATAGCCGGAGCAGATAAAGTGTTCCATCCGGCCGTAGCCGTTCTCATTCCAGAAAAAAAAGCCATCCGGGTACACTCGGATAAAGTGAAACGTCCGGTAGCTGTGCGTTATTGCTTTCACAATTTCCAGCCGGGCAATTTAAAAAATCATCGCGGCATGCCTGTCATTCCGTTCAGAACAGATCATTGGTAAACGAATAACTTTAGGTAGTATGAAGAATATATTAGTAGCAACAGCATTATCTCTCAGTATGGCAACAACCGTATGTGCCCAAGTACAACCGGCCATTCCTTCGGATGCCCGGATAGAAAAGAATGTGGAATCTCTTCTGAAGAAAATGACCTTGGAAGAGAAAGTAGGACAAATGTGCGAAATCACCATCGATGTGATAACCGATTTCAGCAGCCCGAATGACTTTAAGTTGAGCGAAGCTTTGCTCGATACCGTCATCGGGAAATACAAAGTCGGTTCCATTTTGAATGTTCCTCTCAGCGTGGCGCAGACCAAAGAGAAATGGGCGGAAACCATTCGCCAAATCCAAGAAAAGTCTTTGAAGGAAATCGGAATCCCTTGCATCTATGGTGTGGACCAGATTCATGGTACAACCTACACCCTTGACGGTACCCTCTTCCCGCAGGGAATCAATATGGCGGCCACCTTCAACCGTGAACTGGTGCGCCGTTCATGCGAAATATCCGCTTACGAGACCAAGGCCTGCTGCATCCCCTGGACGTATGCTCCCGTTATGGATTTAGGGCGCGATCCGCGCTGGCCGCGTATGTGGGAAAGTTACGGTGAGGACAGTTATGTCAATGCCCAAATGGCTGTCGAAGCGGTAAAAGGATTCCAAGGGGAAAATCCCAACCAAATAGACAAGTACCACGTGGCTACCAGTTTGAAACATTTCATGGGATATGGCGTACCAGTTTCGGGCAAAGACCGTACTCCCTCTTCCATTTCAGACATCGACTTGCGCGAAAAACATTTCGCTCCTTTCCTGGAATGTATCCGCAACGGCGCATTGACCCTGATGGTCAATTCGGGTGTGAACAACGGAATGCCTTTCCATGCCAATCAGGAATTGCTCACCGGATGGCTGAAAGAGGATTTGAATTGGGACGGCATGATTGTAACCGACTGGGCCGATATCAATAATCTTTGTACCCGCGATCGCATTGTTGCCACCAAAAAAGAAGCCATCAAGATTGCCATCAATGCGGGTATTGATATGTCCATGGTCCCTTATGAAGTAAACTTCTGCACGTGGCTGAAAGAACTGGTAGAAGAAGGTGAAGTTCCGATGAGCCGTATTGATGATGCCGTGCGCCGTGTGCTCCGCTTAAAGTATCGTTTGGGATTGTTTGAAAATCCTTATTGGAACATTGAAGAATACGATCAGTTTGGCAGCAGGGAATTTGCCCAAGTAGCCTTGAAGGCAGCCGAAGAGTCGTTGGTACTGTTGAAGAATGAAGAGGATGTACTTCCCTTGGCTCAAGGAAAAACAATCTTACTAACCGGACCCAATGCCCATTCCATGCGTTCACTAAACGGAGGATGGTCATATTCCTGGCAAGGTGACAGGGCCGATGAATGTGCAGGAGCTTATCATACCATTTATGAAGCCTTATGCAATAAATATGGCAGAGAACATATTATTTATGAACCGGGCGTAACCTATGCCACCGGAAAAGGTTCTCTGTGGTGGCAGGAAAACCAACCGGAAATAGAGAAGGCAGTACAAGCGGCTACTGAAGTGGACATCATCATCGCCTGCATCGGAGAGAACTCTTATTGTGAGACACCGGGCAACCTGATTGACTTAAATCTTTCAGGCAACCAAAAAGAACTGATAAAAGCTTTGGCTAAAACCGGGAAACCGATTGTCATGGTGCTGAACGAAGGCCGTCCGCGTATTATCAATGAAATTGTTCCGTTGGCAAAAGCTGTAGTACATACCATGCTGCCCGGCAACTATGGTGCTGACGCACTTGTAAACTTGCTGGCAGGTGATGCGAATTTCAGCGGTAAATTGCCATTCACTTATCCCCGTTTGATTAACTCACTAGCTACCTACGACTACAAGCCTTGTGAAAATATCGGCCAAATGGACGGAAATTACAACTACGATGCTGTCATGGATGTGCAATGGCCTTTCGGTGCCGGACTGAGCTATACCACTTACCGTTACGGCAACTTCCGTGTGAACCGTTCTTCTTTCACCGCTGATGATGAGCTTGTTTTCAGTATCGATGTGACCAACACAGGCAAGACAGCGGGAAAAGAAAGTGTGCTTCTTTATTCCAGTGACTTGGTGGCCAGCCTTACGCCCGACAACATCCGTCTGCGCGGCTTTGAAAAAGTCTCGTTGCAACCGGGCGAGACACAGACAGTCTGTCTGAAGTTGAAAGGCAGCGACCTCGCCTTTGTAGGTTACGATGGAAAGTGGATACTCGAAAAAGGAGAATTCAGAATGACTTGCGGCAGCGAGCAAATTGTGATCCAATGTAGCAATACGAAGAAATGGGAAACTCCTAACAAGTAATTTCTTCAATGAAATAAGATACAAGGGAATTGCTTGAAAAGATGTTTATCTTTTTAAGCGATTCTTTTTGTATTATTATTTTTAGGGACACGATTGAAGTGGTTAATACTTTGTTATATATCTTTATTGTATATATTAATCAAATATTATAAAAGCGGAGAAGGTTGATATTTTGTGAATAAATAAAATTCATAATTAATCATGTGGTTAAAGTTGAAAATATTTTTCGGCTATGTCATTTTAGTTTTGCTGTCGTTTTTTATTATCTATCAGTTCCGTCAGGAACAGATGTTGAGACACACGTTGCGTAAGAAAGAAAAGGAGCTGGTGACGATACACCGTCTAACGGAAAAAAGCTACATCGGCCTTCTGGACCTCTCTACCCATGCGGAGATTGCCATCACATGGAATGATGACGACCTGAGGGAATACAGCCGTAAACGCCACAGAGTCTGTGACAGTCTGCAACTTCTAAAGGAATATGTCCATACCCCGTTGCAGAAAAGCCACATTGACTCATTGTGTCTTCTTCTTTGGAATAAAGAAATCCTTCTTTCCAAGACGATGCATACTTTCAATGAATTGCAGGGTATAGGTAACATTGTACATGAAAGCATCCCTTCCATTGTCTTGACTGCTCGGAAACAGGCTGCACTGCAAAACGAAAATATGTTTTTCCTGAAACCCGGTACAAAAGATACTCCCAAGAAGAAAAAAAATATCTGGAGCATTTTCCGTAGAAAAGAGAACAAGTCCGTTTACCTGCAACAGAGAGAAGAGGCCGAACGTAAACGGCAGTCCTTGTCCCCCGTTTCTCCAGCTGGAACGACAACACGTATGCTTCGCTCCCTGGATGAGAGGATCACTCTGGAACAGGCCGAAAGACAGGCCCGGCTGCTGGCACAGATGGATAGTCTGTATGCCGGCAGCACGGAACTGAACGGAAGAATGAACAGCATGGTCTCCGAATTTGAACGGGAGAACAATGAACGCCTTACCGCACGCTATAAGGCTTTCGTCCTTGAACGGGACAAATCCTACTATATGGCAGCCGGCTTGGCTCTGTCCGTCTCTCTGCTGGCGATCATGTTGTATATTGTCATCCACCGGGATTTGAACCGCCGTCTCCGGTACGAGAGGGAACTTGAACAGTCCGACAGGCGGAACAGGGAACTGCTCCGCTCACGCAAAGAGCTCATGGCCTCGGTGGCCCATGACCTGCGTGCTCCGCTGGCAGCTATCAGGGGCTGTGCGGAACAGTTACCTTCGGAAAGTGATGGTAGCCGCAGGGCCGGTTATCTGGACAACATCCTGCATTCGTCCGATTATATGCTCGGCCTGGTAAACACGCTGATGGAATATCACCGGATAGATGAGGGTGGGGTGCGCTCCCAAAACACACTCTTTAGCTTGAAAACTCTGTTTGAAGAAATAGCGGACGGCCACCGCCTTGTCGCCCGGCAGAAAAACCTTGCGTTCACCGCGTCCTTCTCCGGTCTGGACGTTATAGTCAGCTGTGACAGCTCGCATATCCGGCAGATAGCCGGCAACCTGTTGTCCAACGCCCTAAAGTTCACATTCCATGGGAAGGTGCTCCTTGAGGCGGAATACCGGCAGGGGAATCTCCGCATCTCTGTCCTGGATACGGGTATGGGAATAGGCTTTGAGGAGAAAGAACGGATATTCGGAGCTTTCGAAAGGCTTGACAATGCGCGTAATATTCCCGGTTTCGGGCTGGGGCTGGCGATCACGGCACGGCTCGTATCCTCAATGCAGGGCCATGTGGAAGTGGAGAGCGTACCCGGTGAAGGCAGCCGTTTCTCTGTTTTCCTGCCTATGCCGCCGGCCGGGCAACCCGTCTGTCCGGAAGAAAAGGTGCTTTCTGCCGGTGAACTGCCCGCCGGTATCCGTGTGCTGGTCATTGACGATAACCGTGTTCAGCTGGGGATCATCAGTAAAATGCTCTCCCGCAATCGGATTCACTGTGACTGTTGCACGGATGTCCGGGAACTGACGGACTGTCTGAACAGGCAGGAATACGACCTTCTGCTGACCGACATACAGATGCCCGGTGCGGACGGTTTCTCGGTCCTTGAACTGCTGAAGACCTTGAACATTTTTCGGATATGGGAAATTCCTGTCATAGCCGTCACGGCACGTTCCGATAACAAGGAAAAGTATCTTGCCGCAGGTTTTGCCGACTGTCTGTATAAACCTTTCTCTGAGGGAGAATTGCTGGCGGCAGTTTCACAAATGCACAGACCGAATTTTGCTGTTATCATGGAAGGAGAGGAAAACGGGGAAGAGATGCTGGATCTGTTCATAGAGGATACCACAGAGGAGCTTTCCGGAATGCGGGATGCCTTTTCCATGGGAGATTACGAGAAATTGGCAAGTATCATACACAGGGCCGCACCGCTTTGGGAAATGATCCGTATAAACATTCCCCGAAGTGAACTGAAGGGAATGGCTTCCATGCCTCCCGAAAAATGGGGCGGGGCATCGGACGGAAGAATCGAAGAGCTGATTAAAGCTGTGGAACAGGTTGTAGAAAAAGCAAAAAAAATAAAGGAAAAAGTATATGGAAACCGTGTTGATAGTAGAGGATGACCGTGTGTATGCACGTACTACCACAAACTGGCTGGTGAGAAACGGTATCAATGCCCGTTATGTGTTATCCGTGGATGCCGCGAAAGAATTCTTGGACAATCATGATGTGGACCTGGTATTGTCGGATTTCCGTCTCAACAACGGTAATGGCGTGGAACTGCTGGAATGGATGAATACACATGGCTATCGCATTCCTTTCCTCATCATGACAGGTTATGGGGACATACCCGGCGCGGTGGAAGCGGTTAAAAAAGGTGCCGTGGACTACCTGCCCAAACCCGTACAGACAGAAAAGGTACTCGGTATTATCCGGAAAGCATTGGAATGTAAGAAAAAGGACGGCAATGCGAAACAGAGATTCTATGCAAGCAAAAGTCCTTTGGCATTGAGATTGCAGGAACATATCCGGCTGGTGGCTCCGGTGGATACGTTATCCGTGCTGATACGTGGCGCATCAGGGACTGGAAAGGAGTATGTGGCCCGGCAGGTACACGCATTGAGCGGACGGGCGGACGCACCTTTCATCGCGGTGGATTGCGGAGTGCTTCCGAAAGAGCTGGCGGCATCGGAACTGTTCGGCCATGTGAAGGGCTCCTTTACCGGAGCGTCAGAAAACAGGACGGGCATGTTTGCCGCCGCCAACCACGGGACACTGTTTCTGGACGAGGTGGGCAATCTGAATGCCGAGGTGCAGAGGTCGCTGTTGCGTGCGTTGCAGGAAAAGTGTTATCGCCCCGTAGGCGGCAGGGAAGAAATGCAAACGGACATCCGGCTGGTGGCTGCCACTAATGAGAATCTGGAAAAGGCGATAGCCGAAGGACGGTTCAGGGAAGACCTGTTCCACCGTCTGAACGAGTTTCCGTTGCATGTACCACTGCTGGCAGAGTGCATTGAGGATATTATCCCGTTGGCGGAATTCATGCTGGATGCCGCCAACCGGGAGTTGGGAAGGAGTGTGAAGGGCTTTGACCGTGAAGTACGGAAACGGCTGAAGGCTTATTCGTGGCCGGGAAACATACGGGAACTGAGGATGGTTGTCAGACGGGCCACCCTATTGGCGAAAGATGACTGGATAACCTCTGCGGAATTAGACCTTTCCGATAAAGGCGGGCAGCCGGGAGAGTATTCGCTTAATGACGAGCGGACGGAACGGACAATCATTCTGAAAGCATTGGAGGCGACGGGCAATGACAGGAAGGCTGCCGCACGGCTGCTGGGTATCAGCCGTAGCACGCTTTATCTGAAATTGAAAAAGTACCGTCTGGATTAGAATATGTCCGAAATTCGGACACATCATGTCCAATCCACAATATTTTTATGTACACATCATTTTTACTGCTTCCTATATAGTTTATTCACAATGTTTTATCTGTGTACTATTTCAGGCATGGCACTTGTCTTTATTCCGACGGGATGAGTGGAGTGTTGAATTGTGGAACCTAAAAATATGATACGATGAAGACATTGGTGGAAACTTCTCTTTTTAGTCTGTTCGCCTCTTATACAAACGGTGCCGGACCTGCGGCAAGTGGGCTGCCTGCCGCCTATGACGATTTTGTGAACCGCCTTGCCATGCTTTCACCGGAAAGGGACCTGACGGGACAGTTGCGCCGGCTGAACTACACGAGAATAGAACTGGCCTTCATGCGGCAGGCCTGTAACGGAATGGCGGAAGACCGCCGCCACATTCTGTATGACGTGTTCATCGGCAAGACACTGGCGCTGCTGGATGCGGAAGCAGAAATGCTGAAAGAGATGCTCCGTCATGGCGGCACGTCCGCCGGATTCAAGGCGGAAACGGTACATGGAAACGGGAAGAAAACTTCCGTTACACTGACATGGAACGGTACGGACAGCGATCTGATTGAACTGGTGGCCGCACTGATGGCAGCCGGTGCGATAGGTACAGCCGAAGGCCGAGATTTGAAAATTGTGGATGTCATCCGCGTCTTTGAGGAAGTGTTCCATCTGAAAATCAATGCGCTGTACACCAAACGTGGCAAGGTCTTCGACCGTTGTACGGACACCACCCCGTTCATCGATTCCCTGCGCAGGAGCTACAACCGGATGCTGGACGCACGGCTGGCGTAAAGGTTGCACGCCAACAGCCGCCAACGGACGACTCGTATGTATGCGGTATTGCGGATTGGCAGGCGAATGTTTTTCTTTGCCACCGGTTATTCACATCTAAAAATACAAGCTATGCCAATCCTGAATGATATCTGGAATCGTATCGCCCGGAGAACGGACCGACAGAAAGTGACGGTAACGGAAGCTGCCGGAACAGAAAACCGGGTGTATGCCGTGGCCACCGAAGAGGGGGTGATGCTGTTCTCGGACACCCCGAAAGGAATGAAGGCACGCAACAGTTATCTGCAATATCTGGCCGACGGCTTCTTCAATCTGACCAAAGTACCCGAAACTCTGCGGATATACGAGATGGACCTGCCTACCAAACGGGTGGCGGAACTGGCAGACAACTGCATTGAGAAGCTGTCCAGAGCGGATTTGCGAAGTACAGACACACAATTGCGCAGGTCGGTGGTGAGCTTCACTCCCGACAAGTTTGCGGACAGAAGTGTACTGGACGGCGGTGTGTGCAGGGAAAAGTTCGACCTGCGGCCCGATTTTCATAATTTTGACCGGCTGACAAGGGAGTTCGGGTTGGGTATCTCACCCCGGAACTATGACGTGGCGGCATTGCTGTATATTTCGGAAAACGGGTACGCCGGGATTGTTGCGGCAGACAAGGTGCATCCGTTCAGCTATGAGTATGAGTTCAGGGAACTGGCGGAGAAACTGGGAGACAGCATGAAGGCACGGATGAACGCGCCTCTGTCGGCACACGACTTCGGCTATGCGGCCTTACAGAAAGAGGCAAGGGAGATGGCGGCGGATTTGCTGCAATCGGAGTTCCATATCACGGATGGAGAGTTCAGGTCGGGCGCGCGGATAAGCCGGACAGAAAGGATGGAAACGTTACGTCCGATGTCACGTCCACATTCGGAAGAGGAAAAGACCGGTAAGTCACCGGAGACATACCACAGGCAGGAAATACCGGAACAAAAGGCTTCTGACAGACAACGGCAGTCGAGGCACGTTGCCTCCATTGCTCCGCAGAAAAAAGAGAAGAAACAATTAATCCTATAGAATTTATGGAAGAGAAGAAAATGCAGGCGGTGGAAAGCGGCAGCCTGTACATGACACTGGACGCTTTCTACAAACCCGTGTATCTGAGCATGCGCGGACAGGGGGAAGAGGGATTTTTCCGCTACATCAGTAACAATGTGAGGTTTCATACGGCAGGACGGAAATTTGTTCTCGACCATTGAATGTTCCGTTTCGACTTTAAGGACAAAGCCCTGATTCCTCCCATACTCGGTACGGACAATGCGGATTATCTGGAACGTCTCTGTCCGGTACTGGAACGGGAGAAGATATATCCGTCGGGGGTGGTGAGACTCCGGGATGCGGCCTTCTGCGAGGAACGGGGAATTGTACATCTGTCATCATCGGCGGAACATACGGCCTTGCTGGAAAATGAGGATTACAGGCGGCTGCGACATCGTTTCGGAATGGACGGGGATGTGATACGCAGCGGGCTGGCGGCTTTCCCCACCTGCATGGCGGTGGAATACGGGCGGAAGGTATTACTGTTTGACAAGACAGACGGCGGGGACAGGATGCTGGATGGGTTTCTGAAGGGACTGACCGAATGTTTTTTTGACGGCAAGCGGAAACCCGGGAGTCTGAGGTTTTATGAAGTGGCTCCGCTGGATGCAGGGTACCGGGCAGGAATCAAGGATGAACAGGAGGTTCCTGCGGACATGGTGAGATACGGGATTTGTGTGGCGCACTGCGGCATGACACCTACCCTTAGGAACTTCAACAGGCTGCGGAACCTGCAACGAGTGGCTGTGCCATTGACCGGGGAGCAGGAGCGGATTGTCTCGTCACTGGTGAAAAGATCGGATAACGTGCGGTTTCCGAATGTGGAAATGAGGGTGCGAATTCCGGCGAAAAGAAAAGGACAGGGAATGAACATTTAATTTTTGACAGATGGAAAAAGAAAATACGAGCGGCGGCAGTGTGTATATCACAGTGGACGGACATTTCAAACCGGTACATGTCAGCATGAAAGGTACGGGTGAGGAAGGTTTTCTGGAGTTTATGCTGGAAGATGTGGAGAAAGCGCTCAAGGAAACGGAAATGCCTGTTATGGGCATGATGTACTATAATGTGCCTGATATGGGGATTGTACCGCCTTTGCGGAAAGGGAATAATGATGATTACCTGCGAAGGCTGGGAAAGGCGATGGACGGACATGAGATTAAGCTGCATAGATACCTTCGTCTGTCGGAAGTGCTGTATTGTTTGTGAAAGGACATGGACCCGCTGTCAAGGGATGAGAATTATACCCGGCAGCTTACGCCGGAGATGTGGTGGGAGATAAAGTCCGCACCACCCGAAGTGATAGCGGAGATGCAGGATGACTTGAGGCATGGGAACACGTATTATACGGGCGTTGAGACGGGCAGAGGGGTGCTGTTGTTCGATAGGGATTACGTAGGAAACCGTCAATACGGGGATTTTATGGCAACGAATATAGAGAAGCGTTTCTTTGAACCGGACTTTGAGGAAAAGTTTCTGAATATGTATGAGTTACGGGGATGGCCTTCATTGATGGAAGGGAAAGTAAACCGCTGTTGCGATGATTACGGCTGTTTGTTGCCGTTGGAGAAGATTCCGGCAGATGCTTTTGTGGACAAATCGGTATTGAGAAGTATAACGGACAGTGAGAGTTATGATCTTACTCCTACATGGGAGAACTATTACAGGCTGACTGACGCAAGCAAAGGATTAGGACTGACTCGGAGCCCGGATAATTATGACCGGATGACACTGCTGCATATAATGGACAAGGGCTATCCGAGAGACGGGCTGATAGACGAGTACCCGGACAATTTCAGCTTCCATGAGAAATTTGAAAAGATAGAAAACAGGCTGTCGGACCGAAACAGATGGGATGTGTATGATGTGATGCAGGAGAAGGCGAAGAAACTGGCAGGGAAATTGTTGAAAGAGTACTTTCCGGAAATACGGCAGAAAGCAGACCTAAAGGAAAAAGTGGTTGTGAAAAAAATAAGGGTATAAAGATATAGGATGACAGAAAATGGCAGGGGAAGCCTCGTTACTGTATGAATGCAGATAACGGGGCTTCCCTTCTTATTTTGTGACCCTATAGAAGAGGGCAGTAACCTTAGTTTGAATTTTTTCAGTTTTGTGAATGACGTTTTGGCGGAAATAAGCGGCCATAACCATAATAGGTATAACTGTGGAATGAAAATACGGAAGGAGTAGAAATCGGTGGCTGGGTTACGGAAATGGTCAGATGTGTTATCTGTCTGGATGAGGATATTTTGTATGCTTGGAGTGGACAATGCACGCCAACGGATGACTTTAATTCTGAATGCTTTGTCAAGTGTGGAAATGTGCTTTTATTTGCTTTGTAAATAGTGAAATTATAAATCAAATTGTTATGGAATTAGTTGTTATAGAGAAAAATGCGTATTTACAGTTAAAACTGCAAATAGAGAGCTTATCCGCACAGATTGAATCCGTTAAAAAGATAATTGGTCCGGTTGAAATGGAAAAGTGACTGGATGCTCAGGAGGTCTGTCTGGCTTTGAATATCTCCAAACGAAGTTTACAAAGCTATAGGGAATACGGGATCGTTCCATGTTCTTGTATAGGCGGTAAATATATGTATAAAGAGAGTGATTTGGCCAAAATATTAATTCAAAAAGAAAGATAACATATGGACGGAGTAATCACAAGGCAGTCAGAAGAGTACATAATGATGATGAGGATGCTTAAGAAATGCTCAAAAGAGATACTTGAATTTCAGGATTTGCCTGTTCCTATAGCCGGTGAGGTCTATATAACCGGTGAACAGATATGTGGCATGTTGCATATATCAAGCAGAACTTTGCAAAAGTTACGTGATGAAAAGGGGATAGCTTATACTGTCATAGGTGGTAAGTTTCTTTATCCTCTTTCTAAATTGCAATTGTTATTGGAAGAAAATTATAGAAGTTATGTTCGTTAAATCAAGCGTATAATTTGTATTTATGCCATTTTTTTGCTACTTTTGTAAAAGTAAGTAAGAGTGTAACAGGAAGAAAGTTGCAGCATATACGCGGTGAATTATTCGGTGTCATAGGAGCAGAGGTTTTTGGTAAGATACTGATAATGAGTAGGAAAATTAAAAGTTAATCGTTCCCTGTCTCTCCGCTGGTTAAGCCGGACAAAACCGGACAATGAACAGCCAAGTCCCACAAATTCAACGATTTGTGGGACTTTTTTTATCCCTTTATGTCTGCCCTACCGGACATCATTTAGACCCTAAAAGACAAAGTTAGTAACCTAACTCGTACCCCCGACAACCGAAAGTCTAAAAGGGGTACACTTAGTCCGAAATTGGCGAACTTCTGTCGCTATTTGGCGAGCCTGTATAAACTTCACTTTGAGCTAATTAACGTAGTTTTGTAACCCAAAAAAGTGAGTTTATGAAGAGTACATTCAACGTTCTTTTCTTCGTGAAAAAGGACAAGCAAAAAATCAATGGCAGTTACCCTATTTTCGTCCGTATCACGATTGATGGTGTGGCAAGCCGTTTTAATTCCAAGCTGGACGTTCAACCCAAACTTTGGGATGGCAAGGCAGGCAAAGCCGCCGGACGTTCTGCGGAAGCTACCCGCATCAACCGATTGCTGGATGATATAAACGCATCCCTTAATACCATCTACCACGAACTACAACGGCGTGACAATTATGTTACCGCCGAAAAGGTGAAGAATGAATTTTTGGGTCATAGTGAGAACCACGACACCATCCTTAACCTTTTCCAAAAGCACAATGACGATGTGAAACAGTTGGTCGGCATATCTAAAACGATTGCCACTTATCGTAAATATGAAGTGACCCGCCGCCATCTTGCAGAGTTCATCCAAAGCAAATATAACCTGTCGGATATTTCTATAAAGGAAATAACCCCGATGTTCATTACTGACTTCGAGTTATATTTGCGTACCACCTGTAAATGCGGCTTTAATACGACCGCCAAGTTTATGCAGTTTTTTAAACGCATTATCCTGATAGCCCGTAATAACGGCATCTTGATAGGCGACCCATTCGCCAACTATAAAATACGTTTGGAAAAAGTGGATAGAGGTTATTTGTCAGAAGATGAAATAAAGATAATCCTCAAAAAGAAGATGGTTTCTGAACGGTTGGAACAGGTGCGTGATGTTTTTATCTTTTCCTGTTTCAGTGGTTTGGCTTATGTAGATGTTGCAAACTTAAAGGAAGATAATATCCGTAAGTCCTTTGACGGTAATTTATGGATAATTACGAAACGCCAAAAAACAAATACAGATGTGAATGTTCCTTTGCTGGATATTCCTAAAATGATATTGGAAAAGTACAAAGGTAAATTGCTGGACGGAAAGGTACTTCCCATTATCAGCAATCAAAAACTTAATGCGTATTTGAAAGAAATAGCGGACGTTTGCGGGATTAAAAAGAACTTGACATTTCACCTTGCAAGGCACACATTTGCCACCACGACCACGCTTGCAAAGGGTGTCCCTATTGAAACAGTTAGTAAGATGTTGGGACACACCAATATAGAAACGACACAGATATACGCCCGCATTACCAATAATAAGATAAGTAACGATATGCAGGGACTTGACAAGAAATTTGTCGGCATTGAAAAAATCTACAAAGAAGTATCTATGAAATAGGTATATAGGAGAACTTATCACAATTTGTGATAAGTTCCTTTATGCTTTCAATTACTCACCATTAAATAATAACATTATGGACTTACAAATCATTCAAAACAAAATCTTTGAGGTCAGAGGTTGCCGGGTCATGCTCGATTTTCATTTGGCAGAACTTTATCAGGTTGAAACAAGAGCTTTGAAACAGGCAGTTAAAAGAAACTTATCCCGTTTTCCCAGTGACTTTGCTTTCCAGCTAACAAAGGATGAATGGCAGGAACTTATCACAAACTGTGATAAGTTCCCTGAAAATATCCGGCACACACCGACCCCGCCTCTCGCATTTTTGGAGCAAGGTGTCGCCATGCTTAGTAGTGTCTTACGCAGTCAGACTGCCATAGACGTGAATATTTCCATCATGCGTGCTTTCGTCCTCATGCGGCAAATGTCAATCGGTTACGAGGAACTTCTTAAACGCATCGAAGAACTGGAACAGAGTACGGATGCACAATTCAGCGAGGTGTACCAAGCATTGACCCAGTTATTAAGCAAACCCGAACTGAAGCCACGCAAACCGATAGGATATAGAACCTATGACGAATAACGGTTTAAGGTATTCGGTTGTCTAAGGGGTGTCACCAGTGATACCCCTTTTTCAGTTCCCTAAAGTAATGTATCTCAATCACAAATTTTAGCAAAGTTACAGCCCGGCGGGGACAAATACCAAATCCGAGCCGTTCCGGTTTTCTAAAAAATCTCCACACCTGCGGGTCGTATTTTTTGAAAAGATTAGGTTGAAGTCCCCGCCAAACTGTGGGTGTCCGGCAAAATTTCTTATTGTTTAATTTAAAATTCAAGTGTTATGAAAACAACAGAATTTACCATGCCGGAAATCACTATCTCTTATAAAGACAATGTAAAAGCATCCGAAAGAGTGAAAATACTCTCATCCGAAACGTCCTATTCTTATCTGAAACCGTTCTATGCGGAATGTATGGAACACCACGAGGAAAGCCATGTAATGTTCCTCAATCGGGCTAACAAGGCTTTGGGCGTTTCCCTTATCTCTAAAGGCGGCATGGCTGAAACAGTTATGGACGTGAAAATCATCCTGCAAACAGCCTTAAAAGTACATGCTTCGGGGATTATCCTCTCACATAACCACCCATCGGGCAACCTGCATCCGAGTGAACCGGACAAACAAATTACCTCAAAAATAAAGGAAGCCTGCAAGATCTTGGATTTGCACCTGTTAGACCATATCATCCTGACAGAAGAAAGCTATTACAGTTTCACAGACGAAGGGCTTATCTAAGCCCTTTTTTTACTCTCTCATTACCCAATACAAAAAGCCTGATGGCTTTTACTTCTATCCTCTCAAACAAGAGAAAAATTTTCCCTAAAACTGATTGGAACATTGTCAAAGGTATATCCGTGCCTGTTACTGTTCAAATTATTTTTTAGAAATCTCCACACCTGCGGGTAGTATTTCGTAAATAATAATTTGCCCTGTACCATTCCCGAACCTTTGAAAAGACAATGTTCCCATTCAGTTAAAGGAAAAATTTATGTGGTGGGCGACAAGCGATGTAAACAATTAAAATTCAAAAGTCATGGAAGCAGTAACATTATCAGAAGCACAGATTTATGTAGGTACTTATGCCAAGTATAACAACGGTTCGATTTTCGGCAAGTGGTTAGACCTGTCCGACTATTCGGATAAAGACGAGTTTTTGGAAGCGTGCCGAGAACTTCACAAGGACGAGCAAGACCCGGAATATATGTTTCAGGATTACGAGAATGTACCCGAAAGCCTGATTTCCGAAAGCTGGTTATCTGATAAGTTCTTTGAACTCCGGGATGCCATCGAGAAACTAAGCGAAACCCAGCAGGAAGCATTTTTCGTATGGTGCGACCACCACAACAACGATATAAGCGAGGAAGATGCGGACGACCTTGTTTCTTCCTTTGAGGACGAATATCAGGGAGAATATAAGGACGAGGAAGATTACGCCTATGAAATCGTAGAGCAATGTTACGAACTGCCGGAGTTCGCAAAGACCTATTTTGATTATTCAGCTTTTGCCAGTGACTTGTTTATGACTGATTACTGGATGGAAGACGGTTTTGTTTTCCGTTGTGCCTGATTACTAACCGGGTGGAGCAATCCACCCGCAACACACCAAGACAATGAAAGTATATAATAAGATAGCGACTTTTTTACGATGGTTCATACTTGCTTTTATCATCTATCAGGCTGCCACCAGCACCGCCGGGACATGGATAGCTTTAATCATAGGCTTTTTTATTCTCCGGTTCTTTCTCCGGTTGTTTATCTCCGCCGTTTACCTGTTTTGTATGGCGTTTATTTTCATTGTGCTGCTTTCGCTTTTAATTATCTGATAACTCATTATAAATTATAACGATATGGAAAGTTTAAACAAAAACGGGGTAAGTATTACCCAAACACCGGGAGAAGAAAAATATGTAAAATGCTGTTTAGGCGCATTCAGGGGACAAATCTATTTTCAATATGATTACCGCCACACGGATAACGAACTGTTCAGCACCGTTGCCAAAACACTGGACGAGTGCCGCAAACGGCGGGATGAATGGATAGCGAAGAAAGAAAAGACACAATAATAACAATTTAAAAGGTACATTTATGAAAACAACAGAAGTAAATAAAAAGATTATCGGCAGATGTTGCAAGTGCATATTTACGGGCTTACTGGTAACGGGTGTTATTGAGGACACCACAGAGGATAAATATACGGTCAGCATGAAAGTACGTTTCGACACGCCGCACCAATGGGGTGATGAACTTTATTCTTATGACTGGTCTTTCGGACGTAAGGCGGACGGTTCCGGCTCTTTGAAATATTTGGAACTACTACCTGACAAAACAACTTTCGATACAATGGTAGTTACTTTCGGCGAACCTATCGGGACACTGGACGGTATTTTCGAGGATGTAAAAACGTGGGGTGTCTGTTCCCTGAAAGGCTGGATAGATAGCTATGAAAGCACCCGTTTTACGCCCATAGACGTAAATAAGGCGGTTATAACGAGCGAATATAATATGGAATGTGTCAAAGAATGGCTGGAACATAACACACCCATAGAGAACATTATAATCGGTTAATGAAGAACGGCGGCAGATTTGCCGCCGCTACTTTCTTTCAGTGAGCCGAAGCGGACAAAGAAAGGTAGCAAAGAAACCTATTAAAAGTAACCCATCTTTTTAAAAAGGTAAGTTATCAATCTCAATATTTTTCTCTACAAATAAGTCTTTATTGATAGTACGTAACGAATGCTTTATAAATATCTTATTTGCTTTCTCAATAACCTTACTATCTTTTAAATTATCATTGTCTAAATAGTGCATATTTATAAATTCCACAATGTCTTTATCTATCACTTTGACACTATTTAAAACATCAATCCACTTATTGGCTTCATCAATACTTTTGGAATTTAAAAAGAGATTTCCTAAGTTTCTGATATATACTTTTTTTGAATGGATATTTTTGCAAAGTATATCGAAAATCTCTTGGGCTAATTTATTAGCTGTTTTGTCTTTAGATTGTATTCCTTGAAATTTTCCTATTAGTCCGTAAGGGTCGTGATTTTTACGTATAGGAATTACTAAAACTCGTCTGCCTAAAGCAAAACCAACTTCTTGGTCACACCATTTGCTATCAATGAATTGTGGAGTTATAATAGCACATAAACAGTCCATTGTCAATAATGCCTTTTCAATCTCATTTGCCCATTCTTTTGTCGGTTCAATATCTTCATGTGCCACAAAACATGAAATTCCATAAACAGCTAATGCTGCTTTTAAATTAGCTGCTGATATTTTGTCTTTTGTTAAATGACTAATGAATATCCTGTAATAACCGAAATTCCAAAATGTAAAGTCTTCAATAGCATCAATTATTTCATCTTCTTCTATATTAGCATTAGGAACAATTAGTATATTGTTGAAAACCACACTTTCATCCCCTTTTGTTGCATCATCAAACGCAGATGATATACATTTTTCTAAACTATCAATTTTACTATCAGCTTTCAATTTAGTATATTCAGTAGGAGATATGCCAATTTCAATGGTATAGTAATCAATGCCACCATTCCAATTATCGTGGTTGTTAATATAACTATTTACATATTTCGTATTGAAAATACGCAAAGCATCGGTTTCTTTTTGGGCTTTTAGAAGCCCTTTTACTATTTTAAAATAATGATTTATAAAATCTTCACTCATGATACATTTTGATATTATTTATGTGCAAAGATATAAAAACAAAAAGTCAGTTGGTATTACCTACTGACTTTTAATTAGTTATTTAGAAATACTTTTGAACAATATTTAAAATTCTTCTACATTATTATCATTATTAAATGAAAACGTAAGTTGCTCCAACCGACCGAAACTATCCTGAAAATACACATCTACCGTCTGTTGGTCGGTTGATGCAGAGGTATAGTAAAGCCGGAATGTTTCGCCCGGAAGCGGGTACAGGTCATTCGGCAGTAGAACCGTCCCATCGGACATTTTCAGCGTTCCCGCCCCGTCCGGCTGGAAATAGCGGATGAAATACTTTGTTTCCTCATACCGCCCGTCCCGGTGAAGCTGACACCTGATTTCTGCGGTTTCACCTACCTTTAATTTTTTCGGAACAGGCATCGTTTCGATACTGAACGGGTAAGACTGCTGTATATCCACATCGTCATTACACGCACCTACCAATAACAAGGCGGCCATTACATAGCAGCCTATCAAAATACGGCTTAAAATCTTTCTCATATACATTATATATAACAGGTTAGTTTATCACATTATTATCTTTAGACCGATACCGAATTGTGTGTGGAACTTTCCGACTGAAGAACCGAACAAGCATCTTTCCCGTGCGTTAATCAGAAACACCACCCGGTCGGTGATATAACTTTCCAGTTCCAGTGTCAGCGCACCGCCATAGACAAAACCGTCCTTATCCGTCAACATCGAGCCATCGGGCAGCAGCTTGTCCCCCCAGTTGCTTGTTTCGTACCCGGCAAGGGCAGACAATCCCAGCGAAAGGAAAAAGGTTTTCTTCTGGTCTGAAAGGAAGTTCAGGTAATAACCGCCCTCACCTGTAAACTGGCTGACTGGTATCTGCAAATCCTTGTAGGGATAATGCTTTTCGAGGTATTCCCCGCCGATAACCCACCTGTTCCCGTTTTTGGTATAGGTGGAAAGAGCCGCCCCGAAGTAATAGGCAAAATCACTTTTACTGTTCCAGTGAACACCGTCCGCCATGCCACCCGTAACCTGCAAGCCTTTCATTCCCGGCAGACATCTTTGTGCGTGTGCCTGGTTAAAAGTCAGGCACAGCGCAAAAAGGGATATAATACAACATATCCTTTTCATGTTCATTTGATTTTAAGTTCATTAATCACTTTGGCTGCCACTATATCCGAATTTTCCACCCGGATAGTTTGGTGTCTGCCCCCGTTCTTTTCCACCAGTTCGATAACCAATATCTTATCGTCAGGGATAGTGAACTGTGGAACGGTGTACACGGTGCGGACGGTACTTTTGCCACCGATAACCAGTATCTCGTTATAACTCCGTACCGGGTCAATGACCGTTTCCTGAATAGCTGTTCTTTTGGCTACTTTCTTATCCACAATCTTGAAGCGGATAAAATCGGTATCAAACGGTACGTTTGAACTGTTCCTTGTTTGTGTATGGAAATAGAACAGCCCGTTATGCGAATAAATCCCCTTTACCAAGAACTGCACCCCGAACCGCTTGCATCCCAAATGCTTTATTTCCCGGTCATTGTTTTTGTAGATGGACTGCATAATCAGCTTTACCAAAAGCGGGCTTTCGTTACCCAGTTCACGGAAATAGATATTCATCCGGGTATGGCTGAAATCCGTTGTGTCCTCATTCTCCAAGAAATCTTTCATTTCGATGTTCAGCATTTCCGGTTCATGTGCGTATTTCGCATTGAAGCTGTAAAAGCTACCATCCTCACAGATAACGGAAAAATTTGTTTCACCGGGAAAACCCTCTGTCGTGGCTTTCACCCTGACAACATTTTCCGCCCCGTCCGCTTTTCCGGCAATAATGTAGTTACTGCCTAAATCCACGTACTTCACGGCAGACGGGAAAATAATATGTACCGTTTTGGCAAACGTCACCTGTACGCCGTAAGGTGTCACCATTTGGCGGTAAGGCAGCTTTTTAGTTATGCCCTGATACAAATCGTTACTTTGTGCTTTCATTGAAACCACGCCCAAAAGCAGGGCAAACATGATAATTAACTTTTTCATTTGGATTGAAATTTTATGGTTGATAAATAAATTACTGTTGTTTGGCGTAAAGCATCACCTGATAGTTTGCTTTCAGGTGTACTTTTACCGTTCTGAATTTCTTGGCGAGGTATTGTGATCCGCCCTGCATCAAGCCCCTTGTAATATCCATTGCGACCTGTTGCCCGGCACTTTGCGCAAAGGAAATACTCTTACCCAGTCCCGCACCGATATTCGCCATCGCTTCTTTTGCCGCTTCTTGTTCCAATGACGAGGGAACGGAAAGCCCCTTTTGCCCGTCACTGTCGTAAACGGCAAGTTCCACCGGAATGATGTTACCCGCATATTCAAGCGAGGACACCAGTATGTCGAGCCGTTCCCCCTGCACTTTGGCACTTCCCGATACAAGGCTGTTTTTCGGGACAATGACGTTTCCCGCTTGCAGTGGTTCTAACAGCCGGAGCTTGACGGTCTGCCCGTCCATAAGTGTTTGGTCGTTATGAACACACGCACGGATAGTGTTCTTTCCCATCGAATAGCTGCTGCCGACCGCCGTGTTAAATCCATAATTGCGTGGCTTACTGTATTCGGCGATAAATTCGCTGTTGCTCATGGGCTGTTGCAATCCTGAAACCGTCCTGTCCGATACCGATTTTACAGGTGTGGCATTTCCTTTGCCCTGAACAGGTGCGGATGGTGCGACCTGTGCAATCTGTCCCGGTTGCGGTGGTACGCTTTGCCCGTTCTGTCCGTTCATATACTTTGCCGCCAGTTCGTAAGACTTTTCCATAAGAGCCACCTGTTCATCCATGCTGCCCGCCCCGTTTTCTTTTGCATCGAGCCGGGCAGTGAGTTCTTCCACCTGACGTTTCAGTTCTTCCTTTTCCTTGTCTTCTTTCGGCGTTTCGTAGAAACTGCCTAACTGACGGTTCATGTCCCGGTAAGCTGCCGCCGAAGATTGGATAGAGGAACGGCTATTATTCGGCGCACCCGCCCCGAAATCTATCACATTGGTTTTCGGCTTTTCCGCCGGATCATCATCTATCAGGGTCAAATCTTCCCTCTTTCCGTCTTCCTCTCCCAGCGAAAAGGCAAAATCCTGTAAGGATCGCATCTTGTCCGCCTGTTTGTTCTCCATTTGCTCCCGTTCGTAGGCGGTCTTTTTATCACTGATTATCCCGTCCCCTTTGGGTTGCGGAATATCGGCGTTAAATCCGCCCACGTTTTCCACTTTTGTTTCGTCCTTATCGGACGGTGCAAAAATCAGGTACATAGATCCTAAGAAAACCAGTCCCATAAGCGGATAAATCAGCATCTTTTTTCGTTGCTGTATCTGCCCCGGTGTCAGTTCCTTTTTTTCCTTGTCCTGTTTTTCAGGTTCTTTTCCCTTTGCCGTTTCCGGGGCGGGAATTTCATTCTTCACTTCTTTTTCTTCCATTGTCTGACTGATTAAAAATGTTCGTACTGTCTTTACCTTGTAGCTGCAACTGCCTGATATGCTCTATCCGTATGGTTTCGCCATCCTCTTTGCCTATCCGGTAAATGGATGATACCGTATAGTAGATGGATAGCCCGCCGAAGAACAGGAACATAAGCAGGATTACCGCCAGCCTTATTTCCGGTGTCATGCACCCGCACAGGCGGCGGAGTTTTTCATCCGCCCAGTCCTGCACATAGGTAATCGCCTGATTAACCGGAGAGAGAATTTTCCGTATCATGGCTTACCGCTTTATAGTGTTCAAATCCTTATTTTCCGTTATCTCGAAACTTTCCATGATAAAGCCGTGCGGGTTGTTGTCACTCCTGACGGCGTTCAGCAACCGGCAACGGGTGACAAGGCTTCTTTCGGTCACGCTACTTTCACGGATAATCATTTGCCGGGCATAGGTAGCCACCGCATAAGGGTACACATCGAAATTGCATGAAACGCTGTCTATCTGTATGGTTTGGCTGATATTGCCCGATATGATACGATTATAATATCCCTTTTCCGAGAGGTCACGGTAATAATTAAATGCGCTCTTGTCTGCAAGAAACAGCGACCGTTTGATATTGCTTTCGATAGCGTTCTTATCGGGTGAGAGCGTAAAAAAGAGTTCGTGGAAACGCTTCACGTGTTCCCTTGCTTCGACCGGACGGTTTTGTGTCAGGTCTTGTGAAAGCGCAAGCATCAACGACTTACCGCCGTCCAGCACATAAATCTTTTGCCGTTGCGCTTCGGCAAACGTATAGGAGTTCCAAACGGCATAACCCGTTATCAGGGTACACATGACGACAAACACAATTCCGAAAAGACGTATCTGTCTGAAACTGGTTTCAATGTTCTTTAAACTTTTAAATTCCATCTTGATTTTTATTTATTGGTTACCTTTGATTAGTTTACCGCCGACCTTGCCGCCAGCGTTTCCGGTTGCTGCCCCGGCTACCACCCCGACACCGCTACCCGTTTTATTAGCCGCACTGTTTATGTTCCGGCTCATGTTACCCATTCCGCCCGCTTGAATGATCCAGTTCGACACGGTGGGAATAGTGAAGTAACCGATGATGCCAATCAGCATAAAAATTATGTACACGCTGTTACTCCCGTCCGGTATGAAATTGGGGTCTGATAGTTCCTGAATATCCTTTTGCAGCATAAGCACCTGTATCCGGGCAAGTATGGAACTGAACAGGTCTGAAACGGGCAGCCACAGGTAAACGGAAATGTACCTTGTTATCCATTGGGTCAGTGTCGCCTGAAAGCCATCGTACACACTAATGGCAAAGGCTATCGGACCCAGTATCGCCAATACGATAAGGAAAAAGGTTCGGATAGTGTCTATCACAAGGGAAGCCGCCTGAAAGAGCAGTTCCAAAAGTTCCCTGAACCAGTCCCGGACGGATTGCTTGATATTGTGGGCTGCCCGATCCATGTACATACCGCCCATCGTGGCTATGTCTTTCGCAGACCATCCCAATTCGTCTATCTGCTTGTCAAACGCTTCATCCGAAACAAGGTAAGCCGTTTCCGGATTGCGCACCATTGCTTCATATTCCAGTTTGTCCTTTTGTTCCCGGTAAGCGTTCATATCGAAAGTTTGCGTTTCGAGCATATTGTTACAACCCTTCACGACTGGCGACATAACGCTGTTAATCGTACCCAGTACAAATGTAGGGAAGAACATAATACAGAAGCCAATCACAAAGGGACGCAGAAGCGGGTAAACGTCTATCGGTTCGGCACTGGCGAGCGACTGCCATACTTTGGCAGCCACATAAAACAAAGCCCCCAGTCCCGCTATTCCTTTGGCAACCCCCGCCATGTTCCCGCATAACGGCATCATATCCGTGTACAGACTTCGTAAAATCTGATGCAGGTTATCAAATTCGATTGCTAATAACATACTTATCTGTTTTTTGAAGTTACCAGTAACGTTCATCCGCCGAGCCGTAAAGAGCCATTACCCGGTCGGTGTCCTTTTGCTTTTTCGCACGCAGGTAGGAAACGGAAATGTTTTTCCGGGTATAGTAGTTTACCAAATCCCGGTAGTTCCTGATGGCGTTATACGTCCGGTCGATAACGTCCATTCGTTCCTTGTCCGACATGGAAAGCCCGTTGATGTTCACCACGCTTTTCATTTCTTCCAGCACATCGGAACTTTCCTGCAACAGTTGGGTATAGCCGTAGGCAATCGCCGAAAGTTCATCCGGCGTGTAGTTCTCATCCGAAAGCATCTTTTGAAAACTGTTCACATAGATGTCGGAAATCTCCCCGATAAGCAGGATAGACTTTTGCACTTTTCGGGCATCTTTGACAAGGTTATGCACTGATTTTAAGGCATCGTAATAGTCTTTTCCCTGTTGGTAAATCTTTACGGTTTCCTGAAAATTCTTTATCATGTTCTGTGCGGTCGATGAAGTCTGAATGATATTCTTTGACGCATTGATAATTCCTTGTGCCAAGTTTCCGGGGTCACTCACGACCCACTGTGCGTTCACTTTTCCGGCGAACAGGCTGCAAAGCACGAGCAGTATTATAATCTTTGTTCTCATACGCTTATTTCTTTATGGGTCGGTTACTCCGTTTGTATTCTCCACCGGGTGAAAGTAGAATCCGGTCGTTCTCCTTGTCGTAGGTCAGCAGGACGGAAAGCCCCGTTTCGATGAACAGGTTTCCGTCCTGTTCTGAAATCTGATAGGTTTCCGTTTGGATAGTCCCCCGATAGGTCTTTCGATAGGTTGTTATCCTGTAATGCCCGTTTTCTTCAAAAAGGGTAAATGCCGGACGGTTCTTCACGCTTTCCCAGTCGCCACGCATTGCCCGCAAGCGGTCGGCGTTTGTTTCCTTACAGGAGAAAAGCCCCAGTAACAAGGTGCATAACAGCACTGGAAACAGGATTTTTAAATGTTTCATACTGATTGTTTTTTAATTGTTGATTGATTACTTTTCAGGATTACGCTTGCTTTCGGCAAGTCGTTTGATAGCCAGTTCGAGGTTGCCACCCAGTTTTTCGGACAAGGCGAAAAGTTCCATCTTTTCCGTTTCTTCCGTTGTGAACGTGTAATATTCTTCCAAACTCACTTCTGTGGCATATACGGCTGATTGTGTACCGCCTAAGCCTATCCAAACTTCCTTATATTTCCGGTTCGGATGATTGGCAAGGTTGATGGAAAGCACCTGTGAACGTTCTTTGTCGGTCAGTCCTAAAAGGGTCTGTATGCTGTCGAACTTGTTTAAATACTTCCGTTGGTCGAGCAGTATCTTGCAATCCGAATTGTTTATAATACTCTCTTTTACAATGGGAGAAGATATAATATCTTCGACTTCTTGGGTAACTACAATCGCTTCGCCGAAATACTTCCTAACGGTTTTGTACAAATATTTTATGTAATCCGCCATGTTCGCCGATGCAATCGCTTTCCACGCTTCTTCAATTAATATTAATTTCCTGATACCCTTTAGTTTACGCATCTTATTTATAAAAACTTCCATGATGATAATGGTCGTAATCGGGAACAGGATTTTATGGTCTTTGATATTATCCAACTCAAAGACAATGAATCGTTTATGCAGCAAATCAAGCTCTTTGTCAGAGTTCAGCAGGTAGTCGTATTCACCGCCACGATAGTAAGGTTCTAATACATTCAGAAAGTTGTCTATATCGAAATCCTTTTCCCGGACGTTCTTTTCTTGCAGGTGCGCCCGGTAGTCATTCCTCACATACTCGTAGAACGTATTGAAGCAGGGAGTAACGGAACTGTCTTTGGTAATCAGTCCGATATAGGAACTAACAGCGTTCGACAAAGCCACTTCTTCCGCCCGTGTGGGTGCTTCATCGTCCCTTTTCCACAGGGTCAGGATAAGCGTTTTGATACTCTCTTTCTTCTCAATGTCAAATACCCCATCTTCCACATAGAAAGGATTGAACGCTATCGGGTTTTCAGTGGTATAGGTAAAGTAAATCCCATCTTCCCCGTGCGTTTTCCGGTTTATCATTTCACATAGACCTAAATAACTGTTTCCGGTATCAACCAACAGCACATGTGCATTTTGTTCGTAATACTGGCGTACCATGTGGTTGGTAAAGAATGATTTACCGCTACCACTCGGCCCAAGTATAAACTTGTTGCGATTGGTAATGATACCCCGTTTCATGGGTAAGTCTGAAATATCAATGTGCAACGGCTTTCCCGTGACCCTATCCACCATCTTGATACCAAAGGGAGAAAGCGAACTTTTGTAGTTCGTTTCTTCGGTGAACAGGCAAAGAGCCTGTTCTATAAAGGTGTAGAAACTTTCTTCCGCCGGAAAGTCCGCCTGATTACCGGGTATTCCCGCCCAAAACAGGGTCGGCGTGTCGGTGGTGTTATGGCGTGGCTTGCACTCCATAAGTGCGAGCTGTGACCCCACATCATTTTTAATGTGCTTGAGTTCGTCCCGGTCATCACTCCACGCCATGATATTACAATGGCATCGCACGGAGATAAGCCCCTGTGAATGGGCTTCGTTCAAATATTCCTCTATCCACGACTTGTTTATCTGATTGGCACGGCTGTATTTGGAAAGGGAGTGCATATTGCGAGCCATTTTTTCAAACTGTTTCAGGTTCTCCGTGTGGTCGTCTATGAAGATATATTGGTTATAGATATGGTTACAGGAAAGCAGCACACCCACCGGAGAAGCGAACGACAAACGGCAGTCGCTCCGGTCGGTGGATAGCTTTTCATAACGGGTATCTGTTCCCACCTTGCCCGGCATATCTTCCGCATCCGAAAGGGTATGCAGACAAAGAATATCGTCACCGATTTTCATTTCGTCAGCACCCAGTGAAATATCTTTCAGTGTGGTGGTATCGGTCTGTGAGAGTGAAAAGTAT
>ERZ1643246.109-NODE-109-length-104626-cov-32.990437_pt1 | contig 104626 bp, 115 predicted proteins | sample MGYA00579265_ERZ1643246 | MGnify/ENA primary metagenome ERZ1643246 (study PRJEB29033, sample SAMEA4952261) | chicken gut metagenome | biome: Broiler Chicken; feature: Gastrointestinal Tract; material: Caecum | place: Ireland | collected 2018 | study: Broiler...
CAGCAGGAAAAACAGATGGCAGGCAAATAAGCAGTCTGCGGCTGAAGAGAAACTGTTTAGTCCGAAAAGGGGAAAAGCACTCGGGATTGACCTGAGTGCTTTTTTCTGCTAAAATTCAGCATAGTTATAGAAAAGAGGTGCTGCTTTATGAGAGTGATCGCTGGAAGTGCGAAAAGGCTGCCTTTAAAGACGATCGAAGGCATGGACACAAGACCGACTACAGACAGGATCAAAGAGACGCTGTTCAATATGATAGCTCCCGGCATGTATGACTGTATCTTTCTCGATCTTTTCAGCGGGAGCGGCGGCATCGGGATCGAGGCGCTGAGCCGGGGTGCCCGCGAGGCTGTCTTTGTGGAGAATAGTCCGCGAGCGATGGCGGTGATCAAGGAAAACCTGAAGTTTACCAGGCTGGAGCAGAAGGCTGTCACGATGACGCGGGACGTGATGAACGCTCTGTATCAGCTGGAGGGGGAGAAGGTATTCGATTACATTTTTATGGATCCTCCTTATGACAGAGGGCTGGAGCGGAAGGTTCTGGAGTATCTGGCTGATTCTGCACTTGTGTATGAGGATACGGTCATCATCGTGGAGGCGTCGAAGAATACGGATTTTTCCTATGCTGACGGACTCGGCTTCAGTATTATAAAAGAGAAGGTCTATAAGACGAATAAGCATGTTTTTTTAGAAAAAGCAGGAAAGGAAGAAATATGTTGAGAGGAGTCTATCCGGGAAGCTTCGACCCGGTTACATACGGACATTATGATATCATCGTGAGGTCCTGCAAAATCGTGGATGAATTAATTGTCGGGGTATTGAACAATAAGGCAAAAATGCCGTTGTTTTCTGTTGAAGAACGTGTTAAAATGTTAAAGGAAGTGACGAAAGATCTGACAAACGTAAAGATCGTGCCTTTTGACGGGCTCTTGGTTGATTTCGCTTCAAGAATGGATGCGGATATCGTTATCAGGGGACTGCGTGCGATCACAGATTTTGAGTATGAACTGCAGATGTCACAGACAAATCATAAGCTGGCTCCGAACGTGGAGACCATGTTTCTGACAACAAGTATTGAATATTCCTATCTGAGTTCTACAACGGTAAGAGAGATCGCTGCTTTTGGGGGAGATTTATCACAGTTTGTGCCGGAAGCAGTGGCGGAAGAACTTAAGAAAAAGATGAATACAAAAAGGAGAGTGTAAGAATGAGCAGCCGTATTGAGCAGATTATTGAAGAGATCGAGGAATATATCGACAGGGATTGTAAGTTCCAGCCGCTTTCCACGACAAAGATCATTGTGAATAAGGAGCATCTGGATGAACTGCTTAGAGAGCTCCGTATGAAGACACCGGACGAGATCAAGCGTTATCAGAAGATCATTGCCAACAGAGATGCGATCCTTGCGGATGCGAAGGCAAAGGCTGACGCGATGATCGAGGAAGCGCAGGTGCAGACAACAGAACTTGTCAGCGAGCATGAGATCATGCAGCAGGCATATGCGCAGGCGAATGAGATCGTGACTCAGGCAACAGCACAGGCGCAGGAGATCATTGACAATGCTACGTCGGATGCCAATGCGATCCGTATCGGTGCGATCCAATATACGGATGACCTGCTTGCCAATGCGGAGAGCATCATCGGCCACACACTTGACAGTTATACTACAAAGTATGACGGGCTGATCAATTCTCTGCAGGAGTGCTATGATACGGTGCGTTCCAACAGAGCTGAGCTTGATATCCCGGACGAGGATGACGACGGATATCATTCCCAGGACAGCAGCAATTAGTGGAACGGTGAAAACAGAGTAAGATATAGGATTGCTAAAAGACTGGCTGTCGCTGCGGCAGTCAGTTTTTGTATGGTATAGGGAATCACGGACAGTCCTGTGCCCTCCAGCATGCACTGAGTCTGGGCAATCGAGCAGAGCCCTCCGAAGGATGTAAGGCCGAGGACTGCGGCAAAGCAGAGCCCCGGATCGCTGACCGTGCTGCGGATCAGGAGGATGCCGTTGGTGACTTCCAGCACCGGGGCTGCCGCCATAACAGCAGGGCTCTGTCCGGCGAGTTCCTTTAGAAGAGACAGAAGTACAGAGAACAAGATGATATAGCCGCCCACTTTCACGATCGATTCGAAGCTGTTCATCATACAGGAATCCAGGACGGAAAAATTGTAACAAGTCTTTTTTTCTTTCAGGGCAGGAGAAGGATCCGGAAAAGCACGCCTGCCTTTCAGATAATATTTTCGGAAAGCAAAGCTGAGAAGGACCGGGGTGCCGATCAGAATGGACAGTCCCGGAAGCATCAGACTTTCATTTCCAAACGTTTTCCATACGATAAAATTAATGATAAATACCGGGCTTGTATTGTTGCAGAATGAGAGGAGATACCGAGCTTCGTCCTGAGAGATCCTGCCCGCCCGCAGCAGATCCGCCGTGACCTTCGCACCCATGGGATAGCCGCAGAGGAACCCTGAAAGAACTGCAAAAGTCCCATTTTTTGAGACCCGGAAAATGCGGCGGAATACTCCTCCGAAAATCCCTGCGATCAGTGAAAGACCGCCGGAAGAAAGGAGGAGGCTTGTCGCGACGAGAAAGGGAAAAAGCGTCGGGAAGATAATCTGGAACCAAAGGAGCAGTCCTTCTTCCGCTCCGCTGAACACTGCTTTCGGGAAAAGGAGCATCGCCGCGAAGAGCGCGGTGACAAAGAGTCCTGCCGGAAAATGTTTCATTGCCCTGCCTTCTGTCTGTGCATGGTTATTTCAGATATATGTAAGAAGAATGCTTTTTATGAGCTGTTCATATAGTAAAAGAAACAGGCAGAGAGAAGGAGAAGCTCTGGGTGAGGGGTAAAAAACACATTTTAAGACCGGGGTATTTTCTGATCCTGTTCCTTCTTGTGCTGGGCTCAGGAATCTGGATCCCACGGCTGAAATATATGAGCGAGGCCGGCAGGCTGACGGAAGACATTCTGTTCACGGCAGACTTCCGCAGACAGCCTGTCACTGAGGAACTCCTGAAGGAAATAAAGAATGTGGACCAGCCGGGAGAAATGCTTGGGATCTACTGGCTGGAGACGGATTTTGGGAGAACAGAGAAAGCATTTTCAAAGATGGACCGAAGCAGATGGACAGTGCGCCCGGGGTGGTCAGAATTTGCGGCGGCGTGCAGGGCAGTATGGGATGACGCGGTTTATTTTCCAGTGGCAGAGGCAGCCAACAGGACAGATGCGAAAGTTACATTTGAAGATTCCTGGATGTTCGGGAGAAGCTATAAAGGAGACCGGGGACATGAAGGGACAGATATCATGGCCTCGGTCAATGAGCGGGGACTTTACCCCGTGGTCAGCATGACGGACGGAACAGTCAGGAGCAAGGGCTGGCTGGAACTCGGGGGCTGGCGTCTGGGCATAGAGACAGAGCAGGGAGCCTATTTCTATTATGCCCATCTTGACTCCTATGCGCAGATCGAAGAGGGGGATGCGGTGAAGGCCGGCGATCTTCTCGGCTATATGGGAGATACCGGCTACAGTACCGTCGAGGGTACCACAGGAAACTTTCCGGTGCACCTGCACCTGGGGATCTACCTCTATCCCGGCGGCCGGGAGATCAGTGTGGATCCCTATGGAGTACTGAAATATGTGGAGGACAGGAGAATCAGCTGCATTTTCCGGTAGGGGGTTTTATGCACTCTGAAATCATGTTATACTGTCCTTTATGGAGGAAATGAGATGAATTTACCGATAGCATTTGAAGAGGAAATGAAGGCCCTTCTCGGGCCAGAGGAATATGAAGAATACCTGAAATGCTTTGATGAGCCGAGGCATTACGGACTGCGCGTGAACACGGCGAAGATCTCTGTGGAAGACTTCCTGAAGATCGCCCCCTGGCCGCTGGAGAGGGTGCCATGGATCCGGAATGGATTCTATTATGACGGGGAGAGTGTTCAGCCGGCAAAGCATCCCTATTATTTTGCCGGCCTTTATTATCTGCAGGAGCCCAGCGCAATGACGCCTGCGGACCGCCTTCCGGTGGAGCCGGGAGACAGGGTGCTGGATGTATGTGCAGCTCCGGGAGGGAAAGCGACGGAACTGGGAGCAAAATTAAACGGAACGGGAGTGCTGGCGGCAAATGACCTGAGCAGCTCGAGGGCAAAAGGACTTTTAAAGAACCTGGAGCTCTTCGGGATCGGCAATGCGCTTGTCCTGAGCGAAGAGCCGGGAAAACTGGTACCGTATTTCAGAGAATATTTTGACAAGATCCTGATCGATGCCCCGTGTTCCGGGGAAGGCATGTTCCGGAAGGACAGAAAGATGGTGCGCGCCTGGGAGGAGCACGGTCCGGAGTATTTCTCGAAGATACAGCGGAGCATCGTCACTCAGGCCGCGGAGATGCTCCGTCCCGGCGGCATGATGCTCTATTCTACCTGTACTTTTTCTCCGCTGGAGAATGAGCAGACCATAGAATATCTCCTGCAGCAGTATCCGGAGTTCAAGATCTGTGAGATGGAGGGATACGAGGGATTCGCCCAGGGGATCCCGGAAGCATCAGAGAGCGGAGATGAGGCGCTGCGCAGGACAGTGCGGATCTTCCCCCACCGGATGAAGGGGGAAGGGCATTTTCTCGCACTGCTCAGAAAGGGAGAGGCGGGCAGCCAACCGTGTTCTCCGGCTTTAAAAGCAAAGGGTATCAAACTCCCCGCGGAGCTGGAGGAATTTCTCAGAGACGTAGACCGGGACATGGAACCGTCCAGGATCGATCTCCGGGGAGGAAGAGTGTACTATATGCCGGAGGATCTCCCGTCTCTGAAAGGAATCCGCTTCCTGCGGACAGGGCTGCTGCTGGGAGAATTGAAGAAGAACCGTTTTGAACCCAGCCAGGCCTTTGCCATGAACCTGAAAAAAGAGGAGTACCGCCGTACGCTGGATCTTCCCGCGGAGGATCCCCGGGTGGTCCGGTATTTAAAGGGAGAGACACTGGATGTGGAGGACCTTGTATCCAGCCGGGAAAAAGGGTGGTATCTGGTCTGTGTGGACGGTTATCCGCTTGGGTTTGGCAAGCTGGTAAACCAGACTCTGAAGAATAAGTATCTCCCGGGATGGCGGTGGCAGTCACAATGAAGATCAGGCTGGATAAATACCTTGCCGATATGGGATGCGGCACAAGGAGTCAGGTGAAGCGCGGGATCACAAAGGGCAGCGCTGAGGTCAACGGCGTCAAAGTGACCAGGCCGGAGGAGAAGATCGACACAGAGAGGGATACTGTTCTTTTTAACGGCATGACAGTTGGGTATGCAGAATTCGAGTACTACATGCTGAACAAGCCGGCAGGAGTCGTGTCGGCGACAGAGGACAGACGAGAGAGGACTGTCCTGGACCTGATCGGGGAGAAGCGGAGGAAGGATCTTTTTCCTGTGGGGCGCCTGGACAAGGACACAGAAGGACTCCTTCTCATTACCAACGACGGCGAACTGGCTCACAGGCTCCTGTCCCCGAAAAAGCACGTGGATAAGACGTATTATGCCAGGGTGGCGGGAAGGATCACAGAGGAGCATAAGAAGATCTTTGCCGCCGGAGTGGACATCGGCGATGAGAAGCCGGCTCTCCCCGCTGAACTTCGGATCCTTTCTTCCGAAGAGATATCAGAGGTTGAACTTACGATCCACGAGGGCAGATTCCATCAGGTGAAACGGATGTTCCACGCCGTGGGCGGGGAAGTCCTGTATCTGAAGCGTACGAGCATGGGCAGTCTCAGGCTGGACGAATGTCTGGAACCGGGACAGTACAGAAGACTGACGGAGGATGAGATCAGAGCGTTATGTTAAAAGGGAAAAAAGCAGTGATATTTGATATGGACGGATCTCTCGTGGATTCTATGTGGATCTGGCCGGAGGTGGACCGTATTTACATGGACAAGTATGGTCTGACGCAGCCGGCAGATTTCCACAAGGCTATTGAGGGAAAAAGCTATACCGAGACAGCCCAGTATTTTGTTGACACGTTCGAGACGCTGCACAGAACAGTGGAGCAAGTGAAGGCGGAATGGAAAGAGATGACCATGGAGCTGTACAGCACGAAGGTCTTTCCGAAGCCGGGGGCTGTGGAGTTCCTGGACGAGATGAAGCGGCACGGGATCCTGCTGGGAATCGCAACCAGCAATGACCGTACACTGGCGGAAGCGGCGCTTCGGGCGCGTGGAATGATGCAGTATTTTGATTCTGTCCGCACCTCCTGCGAGGTGGCGGCGGGAAAACCGGCGCCTGATGTCTATCTGAAAGTGGCTGAGGACCTGCAGGTGAAGCCGCAGGAGTGCCTCGTGTTTGAGGACGTGCCGAACGGGATCCTGGCGGGAAAGAATGCGGGAATGGAAGTATGTGCTGTGGATGATGTGTTTTCCAGGTCGGACGAGGCAGAGAAGAAGCGCCTGGCGGATTATTTCATCCATGATTATTTTGAGATCAGAGACAATACTTATGAAAGATGCAGGAGGTAGAATGGAACAGAAGTTTTTGCCGGTCAGCAGGAAGGATATGGAAGAGCGGGGCTGGGATCAGGTGGATTTTGTCTATGTGACGGGAGATGCCTATGTGGACCACCCGTCGTTCGGGCACGCGATCATAAGCCGGGTCCTGGAAGCTAAGGGATACCGGGTGGGAATCATTTCCCAGCCCGACTGGAAAGATCCTGACAGTGTCAGCGTGTTCGGGGAGCCGAGACTGGCGTTTCTCGTCTCGTCAGGGAATATGGATTCCATGGTGAACCATTACTCTGTCTCGAAAAAGAGGAGGAAGACGGATGCCTACACTCCCGGAGGCGTGATGGGGAGGCGTCCGGACCGCGCATGCGTTGTGTACGGAAACCTGATCCGCCGGACTTATAAGAAGACACCGGTCATCCTGGGAGGGATCGAGGCCAGCTTAAGGCGTCTCGCCCATTATGATTACTGGTCGGACCAGGTCAAGCGGTCCGTTCTTCTGGATTCCGGGGCGGATCTCATCTCCTACGGGATGGGAGAGCGCTCCATTGTCGAGATCGCGGAGGCGCTGGAAGCGGGGATACCGGTGGAGGAGATCACTTATATTGACGGGACGGCAGTGAAGGTGAAGTCTCTTGAGGGCGTCTATGACGCGGAACTGCTGCCGTCATTTGAAGAGGTCAGACGGGATAAGAGAAAATATGCGGAGAGCTTCTACACTCAGTATCTGAATACAGACGCATTCAACGGGAAGCGGCTGGCGGAGCCTTATTCCGAACATCTGTATGTAGTCCAGAATCCTCCGGCAAAGCCTCTGAGCCAGATGGAGATGGACGATATCTATGATCTGCCCTATATGCGGACATACCATCCGTCCTATGAGGAAGCAGGCGGCGTGCCGGCAATCTCTGAGATCCGGTTCAGCCTGACCAGCAGCCGCGGCTGCTTCGGCGGATGCAGCTTCTGTGCACTGACCTTCCATCAGGGCAGGATCGTACAAGTGCGGAGTCATGAGTCTCTCTTAAAAGAGGCGGAGCAGATCACGCAGGAGAAAGATTTCAAGGGATATATCCACGACGTGGGCGGACCGACGGCAAACTTCCGCCATCCTTCCTGTAAAAAGCAGCTGAAATACGGAGTGTGCAGGAACAGGCAGTGTCTGTTCCCGCAGCCGTGCAGAAATCTGGATGCGGACCACAGTGATTATGTGAGCCTTTTAAAGAAACTCAGGGCAGTGCCGGGGGTAAAAAAAGTATTTATCCGCTCGGGTATCCGGTTTGATTATCTGCTTGCTGACAGGAAGCAGGAGTTCCTTCGGGAGCTGTGCGAGTACCATGTCAGCGGCCAGCTTAAGGTGGCGCCTGAGCATGTGAGCGCACCGGTGCTCTCCCTTATGGGAAAACCGGAGCACAGAGTGTATGAAGAGTTTATCCGACGGTTCAGGAGGATGAACGAGAGACTGGGGAAAAAGCAGTATCTTGTCCCTTATCTGATGTCCTCCCATCCGGGATCCGGACTGAAGGAAGCGGTGGAACTGGCGGAGTACTGCCGGGATCTGGGGTATATGCCTGAACAGGTACAGGACTTCTATCCGACGCCGTCCACCCTCTCCACCTGCATGTATTATACCGGGCTCGATCCACGTACCATGCAGCCGGTCTATGTACCGAAAAATCCCCATGAGAAGGCGATGCAGCGGGCGCTGATCCAGTACAGGGATCCAAAGCTCTATGATCTGGTGCTGGAAGCCCTTCGGAAGGCGGGACGGATGGACCTGGTCGGCTTTGGACCGAAGTGCCTGATCCGTCCGAGGGGCAGACATCAGCAGACGGAGGCGCGCGGGAGCGGAAAAGGTAAGCCCGGGAAGAAGCCGGGGCACATGAACGCGCCCCGGCAGAAAAAGAAGAAAACAATACGGAATATTCATAAAAAGAAATGAGGACGTGAGTATGAAAATTGCAGTCGTGACAGGAGCTTCCTCGGGAATGGGACGGGAGTTTGTCCGTCAGATCAGTTCTTTCTACCGTTCTCTGGATGAAATCTGGGTGATCGCAAGACGCCGGGAACGCCTGGAAGAACTCAGAGGGGAGAGCAGGGTCCCGCTCCGCATCTTTGAAGGAAATCTGATAAAAAAGCAGGTGTACAGAGAACTCTCCTGTGCTCTTGAGGAGAGACAGCCTGATATCCGGATGCTTGTCAATGCCGCCGGATTCGGAAAATCCGGGAGCGTGGAGGCGATTGCTTCAGTGGACTTCCGTGCGCAGACGGACATGGTGGATCTGAACTGCCGTGCTCTGACCAGGATGACGCTGTTCTGTCTGCCCTATCTGGGACGGGGAAGCCGTATCATCAATCTGGCGTCTGCGGCGGCGTTCTGTCCGCAGCCGGGCTTTGCAGTGTACGCCGCCACAAAATCTTATGTGCTCAGCTTTTCGAGGGCTCTGGGAGCAGAGCTGCGGCGGAGAGGCATCTATGTGACAGCGGTCTGTCCGGGACCGGTAGATACAGAATTCTTCAATATCAGCGGTGCGCTCACGAATCCGCTGAAAAAGCTGACAATGGCGAAAGCAGAGGACGTGGTGCACAGGGCGCTGAAGGACAGCCGCGCGGGCCGGGAGATGTCTGTTTATGGAATTGCCATGCGCGCGGCCTTTCTCGGGACCAGGCTGGTGCCACATGGACTGATCATGAAACTGATGAGGCCATGACATAAGGCGCATGGCCGTGAAGGCGAAGATATGAAAACCAACAGAGGATAAAGACGGGATGAAAAAAATAGAAAAAGGGGTTCCAGGTTATCTGGATTATAAGAAGAAGATCGAGATCATAAGAACGGTCATTTATTTCGGGATTGTGGCCGCTATCTTTTTTCTCGGATATTTTCAGACGCATACGCGGCTGAATCTGCTGACAGTCATAGCAGTGCTTGGCTGCCTTCCGGCATCCAAAGCACTGGTCGGCGTGATCGCGAGGATGCCGTATAAGTCTGTTGACAGGGGGCTGGCGGCGGATGTTGCATCCAAGACTACGCATCTGACTGTCTGCTATGATATGGTGATCACGAGCACGGAGAAGATCATGCCCGTTGACTGCATCGTGATATCCGGACACAATGTATTCGGATATACACATTCGGAGAAAGTGGACACGGAGGAACTGTCAAAGCATATCAAGAAAATTCTTGAGGACAACCGTTTTACAGGGCTGACGGTGAAAGTGCTGAACAAGTATAAGGCATTTATCGCCCGGGCTGAAGGACTTGATTATATCGCAGCGGTGGAGCGGGAGGATTCGAAGGAACGGGAAGAAGCCATCCGGGGCATTATTCTCAATATCTCACTATAGGACAGGGAGTTTTACATGAAAGAGATCAGGATCGGAGAAAATGAGTCAGGACAGCGCCTGGACAAATTTCTCCTGAAATATATGAGCCGTGCACCGAAGAGTTTTATCTATAAGATGCTCCGGAAGAAAAATATCACGCTGAACGGGAAGAAAGCACAGGGAAACGAGCAGCTCAGGCAGGGAGATGCGGTCAAGCTCTTCCTCTCTGACGATACGATAGGAAAGTTTTCGGAAACCCGCACCGCCGGATACGCCGAGACAGAACTGGACATATTATATGAGGATAAGCATACAATCTTTATAAACAAGCCGGCAGGAATGCTCTCCCAGAAGGCGGCTGCGGAGGACGTGTCGCTTGTGGAGCATCTGATCGCCTACCTTCTGAAGACCGGTCAGATCAGTGAGGAGGCGCTTGCCACTTTCCGGCCGTCCGTGTGCAACCGGCTGGACCGGAATACCAGCGGTATCGTGGCTGCGGGAAAGTCACTGGCAGCTCTGCAGCAGCTGAGCGCCATGTTCCGTGAGAGGAGCCTGAAGAAGTACTACCTCTGCCTCGTGCACGGAAGAGTGACTGAGGCGCGCAGGATCAGCGGCTTCCTTTCAAAGGATGAACGGACAAACCGTGTCCGGGTGCAGAGAGCAGGTGAGAGAAGATCTCCGCAGAAAGAGGAAGCCCGCATCGAGACAGAATACCGTCCACTCCGGAGCGGAGACGGCGTCACTCTGCTGGAAGTCCATCTGATCACCGGAAAGACCCACCAGATCCGTGCTCATCTTGCAGCGGAAGGGCATCCGATCATCGGGGACTACAAGTACGGAATGCGGAGCGTCAACGACAGCTTTAAGAGGGAGTACGGACTTTCTACCCAGCTTCTTCACTCCTGCCGGCTTTGTTTTCCTGAATGCACCGGCGCCCTTTCAGAACTTTCGGGCAGGGAGATCACAGCCCCGGTCCCGGATCTGTTCCGCAGAATCTGCAGGGAGAAGGGAGTGATGTGAGATGGCGACATGGAATTCAAGAGGACTCAGAGGTTCCACTCTGGAGGAGCTGGTCAACCGCACCAACGAGCGGTACGATGAGATGGGGCTGGCACTGATCCAGAAGATTCCCACGCCGATCACACCGGTCAGGATCGACAAGGAGCACCGGCATATTACACTTGCCTATTTCGATAAGATCAGTACGGTGGATTATATCGGCGCAGTGCAGGGCATTCCGGTCTGCTTTGATGCCAAAGAGTGCAGCGCGGACACTTTCCCTCTGCAGAACGTTCATGAGCATCAGATGGAGTTCATGGATAAGTTCGAGAAGCAGGGGGGAATTTCTTTTCTGCTGATCTATTACAGTACGAGAGACGAGCTTTATTATATGAGATACGAACAGATCAGAAAATTCTGGGACAGGGCGGCGCAGGGCGGCAGAAAGAGTTTCCGCCTGGAAGAACTGGAGCCGGGCTGGTTCATGGAGCTGAAGAACGGCTGCTTTGTCCCTTATCTGGACTACATTCAGAAGGATTTGGACTGCAGGGATTGACAGAGCGGAGGAAAGTTCGTATAATGACAAAAGGTTTTAGCGTGTTAGCACGATAAAGTGAAAGGGGACTGCAAATGGAACAGAAAATGCACACTCCGGAGGGAGTCCGGGATATTTACAATAGAGAATGTGAGACAAAAATTGCCATCCAGAAGAAGCTGAGTACTGTGCTGCATCTGTACGGCTATCAGGATATACAGACACCGACGTTTGAATATGATGACGTGTTCCGCAAGGAGATCGGCTCTACGTCCACAAAAGAACTCTACCGTTTCTTTGACCGGGAGGGCAATATTCTTACTCTCCGCCCGGATATTACGCCTTCCGTGGCGAGAGCGGCGGCAACGCTTTTTGAGACAGAGGATTTTCCGATCCGTCTCTGTTATGCGGGTAATACATTTACCAACCATACGAGCTATCAGGGGAGACTGAAAGAGAATACTCAGCTTGGCGCTGAGCTGATCGGGCTGGATTCTATTGAGGCGGATGCCGAGATGCTTGCCATGGTGGTGGACGGTCTGAAAAGGACAGGACTGAAGGAGTTCCAGGTCAATATCGGCCATGTGGACTTTATCCAGAGCCTCCTCGAGGCAACCGGGCTTGAGGACGACGAGATGGACGAGATCCGCACGCTGATCAATAACCGGAATTATTTCGGCGTAGAAGAGATCCTGGACAACCGTTCGGTAAAAGAAAGCGTGAAGGAAGCCTTCCACATCCTTCCCGAGCTGATGGGGGGACCGGAAATCCTGGAGAGTGCTGCGAGGATCGCCCCCAGTGCGGAGGCCAGACTTGCAGTCACAAGGCTGCAGCAGATCTATAAGCTCCTGAGGCTGTACAAGGCAGAGGATCATGTCACCTTTGATCTGAGCATGAGCGGAAGCTACGGATATTATACCGGGATCATTTTCCGAGCGTATACATACGGGACCGGAGACGCTGTGGTCAGGGGCGGACGGTATGACCATCTTCTGGAAAAATTCGGGAAGAGCACTCCGTCCATCGGATTCGCCATTATCATTGACGAGCTGATGAGCGCACTGAACCGACAGAAGATCAGTGTGCAGACGGCGAAGAGGAATCTCCTTGTGTACACGGAGGCAACGGAAAAATGGGCAGTCTCTCTGGCGCGAAGCTTCCGCGTCAAAGGGAAGAATATCGAGATGCTCAAACGGGAGCCGGAAGAGGAACGAGAAGTCTATGAGGCGTACGGAAAGCGTTCGTCCATTGCGGGCATACTGTATCTGAGGGATGACTTTAAAATAGAAATGGTGAATCTGCGGACCGGTGAGGAAAAGACAGTAGATGCCAGAAAGCACAGATAAAGGAGCAGGACTTATGAGATATTTGACATTTGCCCTCACAAAGGGGCGCCTTGCGAACAAGACCCTGGAGATGCTTGAAAAGCTGGGGATCACCTGCGAGGAGATGAAAGATAAGAATTCAAGAAAACTGATCTTTGTCAACGAAGAACTGAAGCTGAAGTTCTTCCTTGCAAAGGGACCGGATGTGCCTACCTATGTGGAGTACGGCGCTGCGGATATCGGCGTTGTCGGTAAAGATACGATCATAGAGGAAGGCAGAAAAGTGCATGAAGTGCTGGATCTTGGATTTGGAAAATGCAGGATGTGCGTCTGCGGATATGCGGAGGCGGCGGAACTCCTGAAGCACCATGAGCTGATCCGTGTGGCGACGAAGTACCCGAATATCGCGAAAGACTATTTTTATAATAAAAAGCATCAGACTGTTGAGATCATCAAAATGCACGGTTCGATCGAACTTGCGCCGATCGTGGGGCTTTCAGAGGTTATCGTCGATATTGTGGAGACCGGCTCCACACTGAAGGAGAACGGTCTTGTCGTCCTTGAGGAAGTATGTCCGCTCTCTGCCCGCATGATCGTAAATCCGGTCAGCATGAGGATGGAGAACGACAGGATCAAGGAACTGATCAACAATCTGAGAAGCCTGCTTAGGGAGGAATAGAAAATGCGTATTGAGAAACTTGACGAAAGCACAAAGAAGAATCTGCTGGAGGATCTGCTGAAACGCAGTCCCAACAGTTACGGAAAATATGAACAGAGCGTCAAAGAGATCCTTGACGATGTCAGAGAGAAAAAAGACCAGGCGCTGTTCGACTATACAGAGAAGTTTGACGGAGTCCGGCTGGATGGCTCCAGTATCCAGGTGACAGAGGAGGAGATCAGGGAAGCGTACGGAGAAGTTGGAGAGGAGCTTCTGGGGATCATCCGCCGTGCGCTTGAGAATATCCGGTCGTATCACGCCAAACAGATGCAGTACAGCTGGTTCGACAGCAGGCCGGACGGCACGATCCTGGGCCAGAAGGTGACGGCGCTCCAGCGGGTGGGCGTTTATGTGCCGGGCGGAAAGGCTGCCTATCCTTCCTCCGTGCTGATGAATATCATGCCCGCCAAGGTTGCCGGCGTGGACGAGATCATTATGGTCACACCGCCGGGGAGAGACGGGAAAGTAACGCCGACCACCCTGGTCGCGGCAAAGGAAGCCGGCGCGGACCGGATCTACAAGGTTGGCGGCGCGCAGGCGATCGGCGCCCTTGCGTACGGAACGGAAAGCATACCGAAGGTGGACAAGATCGTAGGACCTGGAAATATTTATGTGGCACTGGCGAAAAAGGCAGTGTACGGACATGTGAGCATTGACTCCATCGCAGGCCCCAGTGAGATCCTAGTCCTTGCGGATGAGACTGCAAATCCAAGGTATGTGGCTGCTGACCTGCTGTCCCAGGCGGAGCACGACGAACTTGCGAGCGCGATCCTTGTCACGACTAGCATGGAACTGGCGGAGAAGGTTTCCGCGCAGACTGAGGTGTTTATCAAAGAGCTTTCCAGAGGAGAGATCATCCGGAAGTCTCTGGACAACTATGGACATATCCTTGTTGCAGACACGCTGGCGGATGCTATCGACGCTGTAAATGAGATCGCGTCGGAACATATGGAGATCATGACGGCGAATCCTTTTGAGGTAATGACAAAGATCCGAAATGCCGGGGCAATCTTCATCGGTGAATATTCCAGTGAGCCGCTGGGAGATTATTTCGCAGGACCTAACCATGTCCTGCCGACAAACGGAACCGCAAAGTTCTTCTCACCGCTGTCAGTGGATGACTTCATCAAGAAGTCCAGTATCATTTCCTATTCAAGGGACGCGCTGGAGAAGATCCATACAGACATTGAGAAGTTCGCTGAGGCGGAGCACCTGACAGCTCATGCAAATTCGATCAAAGTCCGTTTTGACGGGAAAGAATAAGCCGACGGTCAATAAGATAAGCCGCGGATCGCGCCTGATCCGGAAAGAAAAACGGCATTCCGGAAAAGGACGGCGTTTTCAGAAAAAATAATACTACAGAGCGGAGGAGCGCTAGATGAGAGCACGCATCGGAAAATGTACAAGAAAAACAAAAGAGACAGAGATCGATCTCGCGATCAGGCTGGACGGACAGGGGAAGAACAGGATCGATACCGGAATCCCTTTTTTCGACCATATGCTGGACGGCTTTGCCCGTCACGGCCTGTTTGACCTGGAAGTAAGTGTTAAGGGAGATCTGGATGTGGACTGCCATCACACGATCGAGGATACCGGGATCGTGCTGGGCACGGCGATCGCAGAGGCGCTCGGAGACAAGACGGGAATCCGAAGGTACGGATATTTTATTCTGCCCATGGATGAAACCCTTGCCCTGAGTGCGGTGGATCTCTCGGGAAGGCCTTACCTGAATTTCCAGGCAGAATTTACCGTGCCGAGTCTGGGAGGGATGGATACGGAGATGGTACGGGAATTTTTCTATGCAGTGTCCTACAGCGCGTCCATGAACCTGCATCTCAAGATCCTGGATGGCGGCAATAACCACCATATGGCGGAAGCGATGTTCAAGGCGTTCGGCAAGGCGCTTGATATGGCGGTGTCGGCGGAGCCGAGGATCAAGGGCGTATGGTCTACAAAAGGCAGTTTATAAAGGAGAAGGTACTACATGAGTTATAAAAGATTAACCCCCTGTATCTTTATCAGGGGAGGAAAAGCAGTAAAATGGTTCGACGACAGGACTGTGGTCTCGGATGATGTGATCGAGCTGGCGAAACAGTACAGTGAGAAGGGAGCGGACGAACTGATCGTTTTTGACCTTTCTGATTCCGACGAAGAGCACGATGAGTCGATCGACCTGATCAAGAAAATACACCGTGTCATCAGTATCCCGATGATCGCAGGGGGAAATATACGAAGGACAGAGGATGTGAAAAAGATCCTCTATGCAGGCGCAAAGCGGGCTGTACTGAACTTCTCAAAGCGGCTGTCCATCGATCTGATCGAGGAAGTGGCGAAGCGGTTCGGAAAAGAGCGCATCGCGGTGTCCCTCAATGATTTTGACACTCTGTTCAAACAGCAGCATCTGATCGAGGAATACAGCACGGAGATCGTGTTCATGCACCGCCTGGACCTGAACTCTGTCATGAACATGACAAAGCTTCCTTGCGTTGTCCTCACAGATACAATGAAGGAGAGCGAGATACTCCGGATCCTGAAATGTGACGGCGTGAAAGGCGTATCCGGAATGTTCGTGAGCCGGACTGATATGGACTTCAATGCGTTCAAGGATGTCTGCATGGAGAATGGGATCCAGATGACTTCTTTTGAGAGCCTGATGGATTTCAGTGAATTCAAGCTGAATTCTGACGGGCTGATCCCGGTCATCGTGCAGGACTACAAGACAAACGAAGTGCTGATGATGGCCTACATGAACGAGGAGGCGTTTGACCATACGGTCAAGACAGGACGAATGACATATTACAGCCGGAGCCGTCAGTGCCAGTGGGTGAAAGGCGAGACTTCCGGACATTTCCAGTATGTAAAATCCATTGCCGCGGACTGTGACAAGGATACACTCCTTGCCAAAGTAGAGCAGGTAGGCGCGGCATGCCATACAGGAAATCGTTCCTGCTTCTATACAACGATCGTGGGTTCGGATTATGACAGCAAAAATCCGCTTCAGGTATTCGATGAGGTCTACGATACGATCGTTGACCGCAGAGAGCATCCGAAGGAAGGCTCCTATACAAACTATCTGTTCGAGAAGGGAATCGACAAGATCCTGAAAAAGGTAGGAGAAGAGGCGACAGAGATCGTGATCGCAGCAAAGAACCCAAATCCGGAGGAAGTAAAATATGAGATCTGTGACTTCCTCTACCATGCGATGGTGCTCATGGTGGAACGGGGCGTGACCTGGGAAGACATTACGAAGGAGCTGGCGGACCGCTAGTATCCTGAGAAGCTGGCGGAATACGGAAAACAGCCGGAAGGAAATAGTGCATACAGGGACCTGATTGTTTCCTGTTCTGCACGGTATTTCCTTCCGGCTGTTTTAACGTTTGACCTCGTCCATGCCTGATGGCGGAAGTGCCTGATCCTAACAGATCCGGGGAAGCTGCATCCCGCTCAGTTTGGAGAGGATCCTGGTCCCGCCGATGGGAGTTCTGAGCAGGACTCTGCCGGGAAGATCCTCGGTTACAGTGCCGATCCGGGCAGCATGCTCTCCCCCGGGGACAGAACGCATGGCAGAGAGAAGTCTGTCCGCGGCCTCCGGCGCACAGACGGCCAGCATCCTTCCCTCGCAGGCGCAGTAGAGCGGATCCAGTCCGAGGATATCGCAGGCCGCTTCCACCTCAGGATCTATGGGGACTGCTGTCTGCTCCAGCTCAATGGAGAACGGCATGCCCTCCGTAAATTCGTTCAGTGTGGTGGCAATCCCTCCACGGGTGGGATCTCTGAGGATCCTCACAGCCTCCGAAATGGCGGGATCAAGGACGGCTGAGGCGGTCCTTAAGAGAGACTGGCAGTCGGAGCGCAGCGGACTGTCTTCCCGGAGAAGACCGGCGCGCTCCATCATCACAGCGGCTCCGTGCCTGCCTGCAGTGCCGCTGATCAGGACTGCATCCCCGGGGCGGATCCCGGAGCGGCCGGGAAGAGCGGCACGGCGGAAGCCGATGCCTGCTGTGTTGATATAGATCCCATCGCCTTTTCCTGATTCTACTACCTTCGTATCTCCGGTGACGATCGAGACGCCGGAACCGGCAGCTTCCTCAGCGATGGACATGATGATCTCCTTGAGATCGGAAATCAGAAATCCTTCTTCAAGGATAAAGGAAAGGCTCAGATATTTTGGAGTTCCTCCCGCCATACAAAGATCGTTGACCGTGCCGCAGACAGAAAGTTTCCCGATATCGCCGCCGGGGAAACGCCAGGGAGATACCACGAAGCTGTCTGTAGAAAATACAAGAGTGTCCGCTCCCTGCAGAACGGCCCCGTCCCCCAGCTGGGCAAGCGCCGGATTGTCAAGCGCAGGAAGGAGCAGCGACTCGATCAATTCTGATGTCTTGAGCCCTCCACTTCCATAATCCAGTGTAATTCGTTCATCCATATTGCTCAAACCTCCTGTTATGATGGATCATATTCATACTGATATGCTGCAGCGCACGCTCCTTCACCGGACACCATGCATGGACCGACCGGATTCTCAGGCGAACAGATCCTGCCGAAGAGAGGACAGCCGGAGGGAGCCTGAACTCCACGGATAACCTGGGCGCAGCGGCATCCTGGAATCTCTTTTTCCGGTGCCGGACAGAGGGAGAATTTTTTCCATGCATCCCATGGAGCATATTTCTCCCGCAGTATATAGCCGCTCTCCTTGATCCGGCCGAGTCCCCGCCAGTCAGCAGAGGAAACAGTGAATACCTGTTCCATCAGACGGAGGGCAGAAACATTGCCCTCTGCATGCACCAGGCGGGTGTATTCGTTCTTCAGGGCGGGGCGTCTGTCCCTGACCATCCGGACAAGCTCCAGGATGGAGCCGAGCAGATCCGCGGGCTCAAAGCCGCTCACGACGCCCGGGAGACCGTAATCCCGGGGAAGAAAAGCAAATGCATCTGAACCGGTGACCGCAGCAACATGACCGGGACATAAAAATCCGTCCACAGCAAAATCCGGTGACTCGATGAGGGAGCGCAGGGCAGGCTCGGTCCTTTTCAGAAGGCAGAGGACGGAAAAGTTCTTTACGCGGCGCTCAGCTGCCTCCAGGATGCAGGCGGCAGTCCCGGGGGCCGTGGTCTCGAATCCGACTCCCAAAAAGACTATTTCCAGCTCAGGATGTGCTTCTGCAAGATGCACTGCATCCACCGGAGAGTAGACCGACTCCACCAGAGCTCCCTGTGCCCGGCGGCTCAGAAGGCTGTCTCCCTGCCTGGAACCCGGGACCCGGAGCAGATCTCCATAACTGGCGATCAGGACGCCGGGGCGCTGTGCCAGTTCAAGGATCATGTCGATCATGCCCGCAGGAGTCACGCAGACCGGACATCCTGGGCCGGAGAGAAGACGGACTGACGCCGGCAGGACACTGCGGATCCCGCTGCGGGCGATCGCCATTGTATGGGTGCCGCAGATCTCCATCAGGCGGATCTGGCCGGAACCGTCTGAACAGTGTTCGATCTTTCTGAGGATTTCAGCCGCATCCTTTGGATTTTTGAATAAGTTTTCATAAAGCATCTTTGATTTCCTCCAGAAGCTGCAGATTCTCCAGCGCTTCTTTTTCCGACATTTTTTCTATGGCGAATCCGGCATGTACCATGACATATTCGCCGGGGGCCGCATCCTGTATGAAATCAATCCGGACAGACTGAGTCAGCCCGCCGGCCTCGCAGTCTGCGGTTTTTCCATTGATCTGTTTAATCTTCATTGGCATTGCTAAACACATGATTCATACTCCTTTTCTTCTGGGCAATCGCAAGCTGTCCGAGGCAGATCCCCTCGTCGTTAGGGGAGACCTGTCTGTGGGGATAGACTGTAAATCCTTTTTCCTCCAGCAGAGAAGTGATCCCTGTCAGAAGAAAGCGGTTCTGGAATACTCCGCCGGAAAGGACGACGGGGAGTTTCTTTTTGTTCAGGGCAGTACACTGATCCAGCGCCATGCAGCACATTGTTGACATAAAACGAAGTGCAATGGTGCCGCGGTCCCTGTGCTCCTTCAGGTCACTTAGAATCTCCGTGATCATCGGACGGGTATCAAATACGCGGAGTCCGTTCTCCTCCGTCAGATAAAATCGGCGGGAATAGGAAAGCCCGTAAAGGGATTCCGTATCTTCACCGGGCGCTTCCACAGGAGACAGGGCTTCTGTCAGAGCAGCGCCTTCTCCCTCATAAGAAACTTTCGATCTCTGCAGAAGAAGAGCACATATTCCGTCAAAGAGGCGTCCAGCGCTGCTGGCAGGAGGAGAAAACTCCGGATTCAGCAGAGAGCGGAGCATACGGCATTTTTCCGGTGGAAGAGGAACGCAGGAGAAATCTTCCGTCCCGGTGTCGCAGACAAGGGCCAGAGCGATCCGTCCGATCTCGCGGACCGCCCGGTCTCCTCCGGGAAGGAGGACCGGACGGATGGAGCCTCTGCGCAGAAAGTTTCCAAAGTCCCCTTCCAGGAATTCACCACCCCAGATGGTGCCGTCTGTGCCGAGACCTGTCCCGTCCCAGACGATACCGAAACAGGGACCGTTCAATCCGTTATCCGCCATACAGGATGCCATGTGAGCCCAATGATGCTGCACGCGGATCAGCGGCACACCCTCGGCGGCCGCGGCTCCTGCGGCTTCCTGTGTGGACAGGTAATCCGGATGGAGGTCGCAGACATAGAGACGGGGCTGCAGGCGGAATAATTCGCGGTAAGTCCCGAGGGCATCCTTATAGTGCTGAAGAGTCTCACCGTTTTTCAAGTCTCCGATATGGGGACTCAGAAAAGCCTGAGAGCCTCGTCCCAGGGCAAAAGAAGCCTTCTGTTCCGCACCCATGGCGAAAATGCCGTCCACATCCGAATCAAGACAGACAGGCAGGGGAACATATCCGCGGCTCCTGCGGAAAAAATAAGGTCTGCCCCGAAATTCCGCCGCAAGAGAATCGTCACAGCGGTTCTGGATCGGACGGTCGTGCAGAAGGAAGCCGTCTGCGATCCCCTGCAGATGGGAGAGCGCCTCGGAATTGTCTGTGATCACAGGACATCCGGGAACGTTTCCACTGGTCATGACAAGGGAGTCCGGTCCTCCGTATACTCCGTCAAGGAGGAGCATATGGAGCGGCGTGTAAGGGAGCATGACGCCAAGCCTCGGGCTGAAGCTGAGTTCTGGGAAAGCATCCCTGTCCTTCTTGGCAAGCAGGATGATGGGGCGGGCGGGACTGGAGAGAAGCTCTTCTTCTTTTGGCGTGATCCGGCAGATGCGCCGGATCGCTTCCGTCGAGCGGCACATCAGCGCCAGCGGCTTTTCTGCCCGGTGTTTTCTGGCACGAAGCCGTTTTACTGCAGCGGGATTTAAAGCGTCACATGCCAGATGGATCCCGCCCAGCCCTTTGACTGCGAGGATCCCGCCTGCCGCCAGCAGCTGCTGGGAAGCACGGAACGGATCGCCCTCCGACTCTGTGAGCGATGTACCGTCCACATAGAATGCGCGGGGACCACATGCGGGACAGCAGTCCGGCTGAGCGTGATATCTGCGGTCGCCGATGTCGGAATACTCTTCCTGGCAGTCACCGCACATGACAAACCTCTCCATAGTGGTCCGTTTTCTGTCATAGGGCAGACTGCGGATGATCGTATAACGGGGACCGCAGTTCGTGCAGTTGATAAAAGGGTAGCGGTATCTCCGGTCAGAGGGATCATACAGCTCTGCCGCACATTCCGGACAGACGGCAAGATCAGGAGAGACAAGAGTACTTCCCGGCAGGATCCGGCTCTCTCTGATCTCGAATCTGTCATAGTCTCTGTCATCTTCTTCCGGCACGGCATCGATCTTCTCGATTACAGCCATGGGCGGAGCCGAGGACCTGACAGCGTTGAGAAACTGTTCCAGGCACCGGCTGCTGCCGGATGCGACGCCCTCCAGTCCGCGGGATGTATTCCTCACCCATCCGCAGATATGATATTTTTCTGCAAGCCGGTGCAGGAACGGGCGGAAGCCGACACCCTGGACTACTCCTTCGATGGTAATGCGGAGGCACTTGCGGGAAGCGCTCATGAGCGGGCGCCCTCGATCTTTCCGGCCAGATACTCCGCGAGAGCATCCAGGCCTTCCCCGCTGCGGCTGCTGACACAGAAGAGGGGAGCATCAGGATTCACGCTGTCGTAATTAGCAGAGACTTTCTTCTCATCAAATTCAAAGTATGGCATCATATCATATTTGTTCAGCACAAGACAGTCCGTGTCCGTGAACATCAGGGGATATTTTTCCACCTTGTCGTCGCCCTCCGGGATGCTCAGTATGGTGATCCGCAGGGATTCGCCGATGCGGAACTCGGCGGGACATACCAGATTGCCGATATTTTCCACAAAAATAACATCCAGCTCATCCAGGGGAAGAAAGGGGAGGATGTTCTGAATGCTCATCGCTTCGATATGACAGGCACCGTCCGTGTTCAGCTGGACTGTCGGAACCCCCAGGTCTGCGATCCTGTCCGCATCCACCTGCCCCGCGATATCCCCCTCGATGACTCCGATGCGGAATTTGTCCTTCAGCCTGCCGATCAGGGAAGTGATCAGGCTTGTCTTGCCTGCTCCCGGGCTTCCCATTACATTGATCATGCAGATCCCGTATTCGGCCAGCCTGGCCCTTACGTCTTCACTGACGTCTTCATTCCAGTCCATGATCTGGTGCAGTACTTTTATCTCCATCGATATCTACCTCCATGCTCTTGATATAAAACTCTTTCCCGGAAAGGATCTGCAGCCTGAGACTTCCACAGTGAGGACAGGCGAGATGATGGGGAGTGATCTCTCCGTCCCGTCCGCAGTCCCGGCACCTGACCTTCACAGGGAGAAATTCCGCCTCGATGTGTGCTCCCTCAGCGATCGTGCCCTCGGACAGCATGTCCAGATAAATCTGGATGCAGTCCGGGACGAGTCCGTTGAGCTGTCCGATGCAAAGCCTGATGACACGGATCTTCTCCGCATGCTGTTTTTTTGCTTCCCGGATGCAGTGGTCCAGGAGATGTTCTGTAATACTGAGTTCGTGCAAGATTCCATCCTCCAGGAAATCGATTAAAACTTAATTCTGTCATCTGTCCGGAAATGACTCCGAACATGTCTATTCTAGCACATTTTTTTGGAAAGAAAACAGGAAAAAAACAAATTCACTATTGTAAAATTTTAAAAACCGGATTATAACTGATATAGACAATATTTTTTGGCTAAAACAGAGTATCAATCAAAGTATTGTACAAAAAAATGACAGAAAGGACGGGCAGTTTATGACAATAATACTATTTTTGATTGGTATTCCGGCAGTGCTTGCGGTAATATTTCCCTTTTTGCACAATCAGCGCATAAGAGGGTATGTAGTGTACACGGGCGCCGGGATCGTGATGCTGACAACGGTTGTGTTCATCGCTCAGTGGATAGGGAACGGCGCGGAAACGATGATGCTCTATCCGTCAACAGAATTTGTGGATCATCTGATGACGGTGGGGGATCTTTTTCTTATGTGCCTGATCGTGTATCTGAGCATTAAGTATGGGAAGATCCTTCCAATCCTGCTCTCCGTCGGACAGACGGCTTTGGTACTCTACATAGAATTTACGACGGAACTCCCGGAAGCCCCGCACATGACAGTGGACTGGCTGACGATCCTGATGTGCCTTATCATTGCGTTCATCGGAGGATTTATCTGTATCTATACGGTAGGTTATATGAAGGGGTATCACAGGCATCATGAGGATGTACAGGACAGACAGCCGTTTTTCTTTTCCATGCTGTTTCTGTTCCTTGCGGCCATGTTCGGCCTTGTCCTGTCACAGAACCTGATCTGGATGTATTTCTTCTGGGAGGTCACCAGCGTGATCTCATTCCTGATGATCGGATATACACGCTCGGACGAGGCTGTCTCCAACAGTTTTATGGCACTGTGGATGAACCTTCTGGGCGGCTGCGGATTTGCAGTTGCGATCGCGTGGATGGCGAAGATGGGAGGTTCCGTCCAGCTCCTTGACGTGGTCGCGGCAGGAGCTCAGCTGCCTCTGTTCTGTCTGTCTCTGGCAGGACTTACGAAGTCGGCCCAGCTTCCGTTCTCATCCTGGCTTGTCGGAGCCATGGTGGCGCCGACGCCTTCCAGCGCGCTGCTCCACAGCGCCACGATGGTGAAGGCGGGCGTTTATCTGCTGATCCGCATCTCGCCTGCCCTGGAGGGCAATCTGACCGGGATCATCGTATCCAGTATCGGCGGACTGACCTTTATCATGGCAAGTATGATGGCCATCGCACAGAATGACGGAAAGAAGGTACTTGCATTTTCCACGATCTCGAATCTCGGACTGATCGTCGGCTGCGCCGGGATCGGTGTAGAGGAGACCGTCTGGGGCGCCGTGTTCCTGATGATCTTCCATTCCGTGAGCAAGTCCATGCTGTTCCAGTCTGTGGGCGCAGCAGAGAATACACTCGGATCCAGAGATATCGAGGATATGCACGGCCTGATCATCAAGGTCCCGAAACTGGCATATATCATGGGGATCGGGATAGCAGGGATGTACCTTGCCCCCTTTGGAATGCTGATCTCCAAGTGGGTGGCGCTTAGAGCTTTTGTAGATTCAGGGAACTTCGTCCTTGTTCTTTTCATCGCATACGGAAGCGCGACAACAATGTTTTACTGGACCAAGTGGCTGGCGAAGCTGATTTCCTATCATGTTCCGAGAGAGAGCGTGCAGGATGTCACGCGGAAGGATGAGTACATATCCATGTTTTTCCACGCCGTGGTCATGATCCTGCTCTGTCTGCTCCTTCCGCTTATCGCAAAATGGCTGGTGAACCCGATCGTGAAAGTACTTTTCGGAAATTCAAAGGATGTGCTCTCCATGAGCGTGCTCGCCACGATGGCGATCATGCTTGTGTCGGTATTCATCGTGCCGGCGGTCATGTTCTTTGTGAGCAGGGCCTCCCGTAGAGAACTTGTCCCGATCTATATGAACGGGATCAATGAAGGTGACAACCGTTTCTTCACGAACAGCTTCGGAGAAAAGGAACATCTGTATCTGAGCAACTGGTATCTGCGCTTTGAATTCGGGCGGCGGCATCTGCGGATCCCGTCGATCTTGATCGCAGCCGCAGTCCTTGTCCTCGGATTCTGTCTTGTGATAGGAGGGGTGAATATCTGATGAATGTCTGTTTTGTAATCGCATACTTACTTTTTGCTCCCCTGCTCGGGGGACTCCTCGACGGCGTGGATCGGATCATCAGCGCCCGGATGCAGCGGCGCAGAGGTCCCAGTATCCTGCAGCCGTTCTATGACCTTGGGAAATTGTTCTCAAAGGAACTGATCGCGGTAAACAACGTCCAGTTCCTTCTGAACCTCAGCTATCTTGTGATCCTGGTGATCGCGGGTGCGCTCCTGTTCGCAGGCGCCGATCTGCTGATGACACTGTTCATCCTCAGCACGGCTGATATGTTCCTGATCATGGCGGCATCCAGCGATTCATCGCCTTATGCCAATATGGGCGCGAGCAGAGAGATGCTCCAGATGATGGCATATGAGCCGCTGACCCTTCTGATCGCGGTAGGATTCTATCTGACAGAAGGCTCCTTCCAGGTATCAGCGATCATTGACGCTCCGGTCAGCGCGATCCTCTGGATGCCCGGACTCTTTGTCGGATTTATGTATACGGCGGCGATCAAACTGAGAAAATCGCCTTTTGATCTGTCAACAAGCCATCACGCCCATCAGGAGATGGTAAAGGGGATCACAACAGAGATGTCAGGGCCGGCGCTGGCGATCATGAATATCGCGGAGTACTATGAGCTTGTCCTTCTCCTTGGCATTTTCTGCCTGTTCTTTATCAACAGCACCTGGTGGAGCTGGATCGTGGCGGTCATTGCCTGCGGACTGGTGTTTTTCATCGAGACTCTCTGGGATAATGTGAGTGCCAGAGTGAAGTGGAAATCACTGCTCTACAGCTGCTGGATCGTTACTCTGGTGGCGGGCGGAGTCAATATTCTGATTCTGATGCTGATCAAATAGGCAGGAGGTAGATCGTTATGAATAAAGTGTCAAAATCACCATGGCTGCTCCACTATGATGCGAGCAGCTGCAATGGATGCGATATTGAAGTGCTCGACTGTCTGACGCCAAAGTACGATATCGAGCGTTTCGGAATCATCAATACAGGGGATCCCTTCCAGGCGGATATCCTGCTCATAACAGGAGGCGTCAACAGCCAGACCGAGAGCGTGGTAAAGCAGCTGTACAGCCAGATGCCGGAGCCGAAGGTTGTCGTGGCTGTCGGGATCTGTGCCTGTACCGGAGGGATTTTCAAAGAGTGTTATAATATCAGGGGCGGGATCGACACCGTGATCCCTGTGGACGTATATGTCCCGGGATGCGCGGCACGTCCGGAATCCATTATCGACGGAGTAGTCAAAGCACTGGCGGTACTGGACGAGAAGCAGAAGGCGATGAAGGAAGAGCGGAGGTGACGGAGATGGACTACAAGAGCGAGATAAAGAAGATCACCAGAGCACAGTTTTTCCACGCGATCGTACAGATGAAAGCAGACAACTGGCGCCTGGTCCAGATCTGTGCGGTCTCTCTTGACCACGGATATGAGATGAGCTATTCATTCTGCGGAGGCAGGGACTACCGGATGGTGACACTGCGGCTTGAAGTGGGGGAGGACGAGGAGATCGCGAGCATTACCCAGATCTATCCATGCGCTTCCCTGCAGGAAAATGAAGCGGCAGAGCTGTTCGGTGTGAAGATAAGAAATATCGATCCGGATTATCATGACAAGCTGTATCGGATCGACGCTGTCGCACCATTTAAGAAGAAGGAGTAGAACTATGGCTAAGAGAAGTATCGTACCTTTCGGTCCGCAGCATCCTGTACTGCCGGAGCCTGTACATCTGGATCTGGTACTGGAGGATGAAACGGTGGTCGGCGCGATTCCGAGCATCGGCTTTGTTCACAGGGGACTGGAAAAACTGGTAGAAAAAAGAGATTATAAACAATATGTCTATATTGCCGAGCGAGTCTGCGGGATCTGCAGCTGCGGCCACGGGCTGGGCTACTGCGAATCCGTGGAACAGGTGATGGGGATTGAAGTGCCTGACAGGGCAAGATATCTGAGAACGATCTGGATGGAGATGAGTCGTGTGCACAGTCATCTGCTCTGGCTCGGACTTCTGGCAGACGCGATGGGATTTGAAAGTCTGTACATGGAGAGCTGGAGACTCAGAGAAAAGATCCTCGATATGTTTGATGAGACGACAGGTGGAAGGCTCATCCATTCAGTGAACTGTGTCGGCGGCGTACAGAAAGATATGGACACCACGATGCTGGAGCATATCCTGCGCGCGGTGGATGAAATCCAGGGGGAGATGAAGCCTCTTGTGGAGACATTCATGCAGGATTACACCGTACAGAGCCGTCTGAAAGGGACGGGGATCCTTACGAGAGACAGCGCCATCGAACTCGGCGCGGTGGGACCTGTCCTGCGTGCGTGCGGTGAACCGTACGATGCACGGCGCCTGGGATATGCGGCATACAGGGATCTTGCCGTAGAACCTATTACGGAGAAAGACGGCGATTCTTTCGCCCGCTGTAAGGTGAGGCTGAGAGAGCTCTTCCAGGCGTTTGATCTGATCCGTGAAGCAATCGGAAAGATCCCCGGGGGAGAGATCAGTGTTCCGGTAAAGGGCAATCCTTCCGGAGAATATTTTATGCGGATCGAGCAGCCCAGGGGAGAGGCGATCTACTACGTCAAGGGGAACGGGACAAAATATCTGGACCGCTTCCGCATGAGGACGCCGACAACAAGCAACCTCTCTCCGCTGGTTGAGATGCTCAAGGGCTGCCAGCTGGCTGACGTGCCCCTTCTGATCCTGACCATTGATCCGTGCATCAGCTGCACAGAGAGGTAGGAAACGACTGGAATAAATGAGATCACACCGCTTTCAGCGGAGAAACGGAGCAGTGGCAAGGTATGGAAGATAAGACGAGAGTATTTACATTAGCGGGAAGAGTCCTGAGGAATCTCTTCCGAAAGCCGGCAACAGTGCAGTACCCGTTTCAGCCGGCAGAATATCCGGAGCGGATGCGGGGACATGTGGAGATACAGATCAGCAGCTGTATCTGCTGCGGGCTCTGCGCGAGATCCTGTCCTTCGACAGCGATCAAGGTAGACAGAGCGGCAGGAACATGGACGATCGACCGGTTCGACTGTGTGCAGTGCGGCAGCTGCGTTGCCGCCTGCCCGAAGAAATGTCTGAGCATGGCAAAGGGGTATACAGAACCGGGAGTCGCAAAAAAAAGCGAGACATTTATCAAACCGAAGGAAGAGCAGCCGGCGGCTGCCGCTTCCGGAGGGGGAAAACCGTCCGTTGACGTTGAGAAATGCGTCTACTGTACGCTCTGTGCAAAGAAGTGCCCACAGGAGGCGATCCTGGTGGACCGGAAAGAAAAGATCTGGAAACTGGACGAAGAAAAATGTGTGCAGTGCGGGATCTGTGCATCGGCATGTCCGAAACATGCGATCGAGATGTAGGATAAAAAAGAAAATAGAAGAAGTGCAGGAACAGAAAAGTTCTAGTGCATACGGCAGGGGCATAGGTTATGATGAACAGACTTATGCCCCTGTCTGATTTCCTGCGGAACAGGCGACAGAGGGAAGAGAGGTATGTACATGAACGATGCTGAGATGCGCCGCCGTGAACTCCTGCGGCAGACGCGGAAACTGTATGATGAGAAGCCGGATATTCCGGCTGTACATCCGCGGTACGGGAATATCTACCACAGTCTCTACGAGAACGAGGAGGAACAGGAAGCCTCCGGAAGCAGTTTTTACATAAGGCTTGTGATCGGGATTCTGTGCTTTATCTGCTTCGTCTATATGGATCAGAGCAAAGTGAGCGTAGCTGAAGTGGACAGCACTGCGATCGTGAACCAGATTGAGAAAGATATGGATGCGGAGACGATAAAAGAAGTGTGGAAGCAGCTGTAGTCTCCGCGAATACCTGAGGAGGAAGAGAAAACTGCCGGCGTGGCCGCGGCTGCCTGACCTAACGATGTCCGCATACGCAATTCCGTCAGGTTCGCCTTGCAGTTCTTTCACAAAGTGTTTATAATATGGTAGATTGCTGAGAAAGCTGATACTTGTTTATAAAAATTAGAAGGAACGGATTTATGAGAAAATTAGCGTTAGATGATGAGATTTTGATGAAGATCGAGAAGCCCGCCCGGTATATCGGCGGAGAAGTCAACTCGGTCATGAAGGACCCCGAGAAGGTCGACATTCGATTCGCCATGTGTTTTCCGGATGTTTACGAGATCGGAATGTCCCATCTGGGTATCCAGATCCTCTACGATATGTTCAACCGCAGGGAGGATGTATGGTGCGAGCGTGTTTACTCCCCATGGCTGGATCTGGACAGAGTGATGCGTGAGGAGAAGATCCCGCTGTTCGCCCTTGAATCACAGGATCCGGTAAAGAACTTTGATTTTCTGGGCATTACGATCCAGTTTGAGATGTGCTATACGAATATTCTGCAGATCCTGGATCTGAGCGGGATTCCCCTCCACGCGGCGGACCGGACAGAGGAGGATCCCTTCGTGATCGGAGGAGGGCCTTGTACGTATAATCCCGAGCCTCTTGCGGACTTCTTTGATATTTTCTACATCGGAGAAGGAGAGACTGTTTATGACGAGCTGCTGGATGTCTATAAAGAGTGGAAGAAATCAGGGGAGAGCAGAGAGCAGTTTCTCCGGCGGGCTGCCGGCATCGAAGGTCTCTATGTTCCTATGTTCTATGACGCTGAATACAATGCGGACGGAACACTGAAATCCTTCCGTCCGAACGATCCATGTGCGCCTGAGTCAGTAAAAAAACAGGTAGTGACAGATGTGACGGCAGCCCCCTATCCGCTGTCCCCTGTCGTACCCTTTATTAAGGCGACGCAGGACAGGGTCGTGCTGGAGATCCAGCGAGGCTGTATCCGGGGCTGCAGGTTCTGCCAGGCAGGCATGCTCTACAGACCCACAAGAGAAAGGAATGTGGAGCGGCTGAAGGAATATGCCAGAGCAATGCTTCAGAGCACCGGACATGAGGAGATCTCACTGAGTTCCCTCAGCTCAAGCGACTATTCTGAGCTGAAGGAGCTGGTCCTTTTCCTGATCGACGAGTTCAGGGATAAGGGAATCAACATTTCTCTCCCGTCTCTGCGGATCGATGCATTTTCTCTGGATGTCATGAGCAGAGTGCAGGATATCCGGAAGAGCAGTCTTACATTTGCTCCGGAGGCTGGATCCCAGCGGATGCGCAATGTGATCAACAAAGGGCTGACGGAAGAAGATATCCTCGACGGAGCGGGACAGGCTTTTGAGGGCGGATGGACAAAGGTAAAGCTCTACTTCATGCTCGGACTCCCGACCGAGACCGAGGAGGACATGAAGGAAATCGCGCGGCTCTCGGACAGGGTTGCCCGAAGATATTATGAGATTCCTAAGGAGCAGCGCCACGGAAAATGCCAGATCACGGCCAGCTCATCCTTCTTTGTGCCCAAGCCGTTCACGCCGTTCCAGTGGGCGTCTATGTGCACGGCAGAGGAGTACATGCAGAAAGCATCCGTTGTAAAGAACGAGTTCCAGGAGCAGCTCAACCGCAAGAGCCTGAAGTACAACTGGCATGACGCACAGGTCACGGTGCTTGAGGGAGTGATGGCTCGGGGAGACCGCAGGATCTCCCGCGTGATCGAGGAGGCGTACCGACTGGGCTGTCTGTTTGATTCCTGGACGGAGAGTTTCCACAACGATCTCTGGATGCAGGCGTTTGAGAATACGGGGACGGACATCGCATTTTACAATCTTCGGAAGCGGGAAAAGGACGAGCTGTTCCCATGGGATTTTATCGATATCGGTGTGAGCAGGAAGTTCCTGTACAGAGAGTGGGAGCGCGCCATGGCAGAAGAAGTCACGCCGAACTGCCGGGTACAGTGCTCCGGCTGCGGCGCGGCGAAATACGGAGGAGGTGTCTGCTATGAAGGCAAGAATTAAGTTCAGAAAATATGGAGCGCTCCGCTTTATCGGGCATCTCGATGTGATGCGTTTTTTTCAGAAGGTGATGAGGCGGGCGGATATCCCCATCGCATTCACAGGCGGATACAGCCCGCATATGATCATGTCTTTCGCAAGCCCTCTGGGCATCGGCCTGAGCAGCGATGGTGAATATTTTGACATTGAGCTGAGAGAAGCGGTCAGCAGCCCGGAGGCAGTGCGCAGAATGAATGAAGCCTGCGTGGAAGGCATCGAGGTCGTCAGCCTGAGACAGATCGCAGAGGAGAAGAAGATGACCGGCATGACCATCCTTGCCGGAGCGGACTACCTTGTATCACTGAAGAAAGGATGTCTGCCGGAGGACTGGAAGAAGAAGTTCGTTGAATTCATGTCCCAGCCGGAGATCAGGGTCGTCAAACAGACAAAGCGCAGTGAGAAAGAAGTAGATATCCGCCCCATGATCTATCAGTGGGAGATCCGGGGGGATGATCTCTTTCTTCAGCTTGCAGCCGGGAGCGCACAGAACCTGAAACCGGATCTGGTCATGGAGACTTTCTGCCAGTATCTGGATCTTCCGTGCGGTGACGTAACGTTCGGATACCACAGGCTTGAGATGTACGCAGATATCGGCAAAGACGGAAGAAGAGAACTTGTCACACTGGAATCCCTTGGGTGGGAAATGGAGCAGCAAGATGAAGCGAAAAATTCTGATTGAAAAAACGGAGGGCCAGATACGGACCTTCTTCCTGGAAAATGACGAGATCGTCGAGATCCACTGTGCGCCCGCCGACGAAGAGAGCGCGGGGAGGCATCTTCTGGGAAACATCTATGTCGGAAAAGTTAAAAATATCGTGCCCAATATCGGAGCCGCATTTGTAGAGATCGAGAGCGGTGTGAACTGCTATTATGATATGAAGGATGCGGAGCATGCAGTATTTACCCATAAGATCGGGAAGAAGCCTCTGTGCATCGGTGATGAGCTTGTAGTCCAGATCAGCAAGGAGGCTGTGAAGACAAAGGCTCCTACCGTGACGGGAAATATCAGCTTTACAGGAAGATATGCGGTCCTGACCCACGGGAATACCCGGATCGGCGTCTCCTCCAAGATCCCGAAAAAGGTGAGGGAAGAATATAAGGAAAGACTCCGCCAGTTCCAGAACGACAGATTCGGGATCATCGTGCGGACGAACGCCAAGGATGCTCCTTTTCAGGACGTGCTGGATGAGATCAGCCGGCTGAAAGCTGAATATGAGAAGATTATGTCCGCGGCGCCCACACGAGTCTGTTTCTCCTGCCTGAGATCAGCACCCCCGTCCTACATATCGGATCTGAAAAATGTCTATATGGAAGGGATGGAGGAGATCATTGTCGGGGATCCGGAATTGTATACCAGAACACAGGCGTTTTTTGCGGCGGAGATACCGGAGAAGGAAGGTCTGCTGCGCCTCTATGACGACAGCGCCTTCCCCCTCGGGAAGCTGTACAGCACTCAGACCGCCATTGAGAAAGCGCTGCGGGAAAAGGTATGGCTCCGAAACGGCGGCTATCTTGTGATCCAGCCCACAGAGGCGCTCACCGTGATCGATGTGAATTCCGGGAAGAGTGCAGGAAAAGGAAAAAATGAAGAAGGCATCTTGAAGATCAACCTGGAGGCTGCGAGGGAAGCTGCCAGGCAGATCCGGCTCAGAAATCTATCCGGCATCATCATCATTGATTTTATCAATCTGGAATCAGAAGAGAATGTCGGTCTTCTTCTGAAAGAGTTCCGTATACGCCTTGCAGGAGATCCGATCCAGACAACGCTTGTAGATATTACGCCTTTGAACCTGGTTGAAGTGACACGAAAGAAAGTACATCGGCCGCTGTACGAGCAGATCCGGATGTGAGATGTAAAAAGAGAATGTCTGCCTCTGAAAAAGAGCGAAAAACGGACATATTCAGTTGAAATTTTTCGTTTACAATCAGACGGCAAGGCGTTATAATATTGTACCGAGAGTGCGGTCCGGGGAGTCGGGCTGCGTGAGAGAAAGCGGGCAGAACATCTTGAAAACGCGGTTCTGCTCTCTGACTACAGTTTGGAGGAAGAATAAGAATGAAGAAAGTAGTAAAGTTCGGCGGAAGCTCTCTTGCCAGCGCGGAGCAGTTTAAAAAAGTCGGAAATATCATACATCAGGACGAATCAAGAAGATATGTAGTTCCTTCTGCTCCCGGCAAGCGTTTCCCGGACGACACAAAAGTGACGGATATGCTGTACGCCTGCTATGCCGCGGCAGAGGAAGGAAAGGATTTTTCAGAACAGCTTGCTAAGATCCATGAGAGGTACCAGGAGATCATTGACGGGCTGAACCTTGATTTCACCCTGGATAAGGATTTTGAGGTGATCCGGTCTGAGTTTGAAAGAAAAGCAGGAAAGGATTACGCGGCATCCAGGGGAGAGTTCCTTAACGGGAAGATCATGGCTGCCTATCTCGGCTATGAATTCGTCGATGCGGCGGAGGTTGTCCGCTTTAATGACGACGGCTCCTTCAACGATGAAGTGACTAACGAGCTTCTTTCCCAGCGCCTCGGACAGCTCGAGCATGCGGTCGTTCCGGGATTTTACGGAGCGAAGGAGGACGGAACTGTTGTGACCTTCTCCAGAGGAGGTTCTGATGTCAGCGGTTCCCTCGTGGCGCTTGCCGTCGGAGCTGACCTCTATGAAAACTGGACGGATGTATCCGGTTTCCTGATCGCGGATCCGAGGATCGTAAAGAATCCGAAGGCCATCGAGACGATCACCTACAAGGAACTGCGCGAGCTCTCCTACATGGGTGCGAGCGTGCTTCACGAGGATGCGATCTTCCCGGTAAGAAAAGCGGGCATTCCGATCAATATCCGGAATACAAATGCGCCTCAGGACAAGGGAACCCTGATCGTGGAGGGGACCTGCCGTCAGCCACGGTACACAATCACAGGAATCGCGGGAACAGACGGCTTTGCTTCGATCACGATCGAGAAGGCAATGATGAACTCAGAGATCGGATTCTGCCGGAAAGTGCTGCAGGTATTTGAAGATAACGGGATTTCCATCGAACATATGCCTTCAGGGATCGACACGATGACGATCTTTGTAAATAAGGATGCATTTGAGGAGAAGGAGCAGAAGATCCTTTCTGATATCCACAAAGAAGTGAACCCGGATCACATTGAGCTTGAGTCCAACCTGGCTCTGATCGCTGTCGTGGGCAGAGGAATGAAATCTACCCGGGGCACAGCCGGAAGAATCTTCTCCGCGCTGGCTCACGCTCACATTAATGTAAAGATGATCGATCAGGGATCCAGCGAGCTGAACATCATCATCGGCGTGCGTCACGAAGATTTCAAGAATGCGATCCGTGCGTTATATGAGATTTTTGTCCTGACACAGATCTGACAGGATTGAAGAGAAACGGAAGAAAGGCGGACAATACAGGAAATGAACATACTTTTCTTCTTGAAGCCCAAGAGTGAAGTGGCGTTCATCTATGACTACAGTACATTGAGACAGGTGCTGGAAACGATGGAATACCATAAGTATGCGTCGATCCCCATGCTGAACAAGAAAGGGGAATACACGGGCACCATCACAGAGGGCGATCTTCTCTGGGGCATAAAGAAATACACGAATCTGAATCTGAAAGAGGCAGAGAATATTTTCATTCAGGATTTTCCAAGAAAAGCAGACTACGAGGTCGTCTCAGCGGACTCTGATATGGAAGATCTGATCCAGAAGGCAATGAACCAGAATTTTGTACCGGTGGTGGACGACCAGAACAAATTCATTGGAATCATTACCCGCAGGAGCATTATCGAGTACTGTTATGAAAAACTGAAAAAAACGGAAGAAGCCTATTGACTTAATAAAAAACCATATGTTATAATATATGAGTATGCCGCACAATGAGGTTTTAAGATCTGCCCTGCAGACACCGTAATTGGCGAGTAATGATAATAGGAGGTGCCATATGTACGCGATTATAGCAACAGGTGGTAAACAGTACAAAGTAGCTGAAGGCGATATCATTAAAGTAGAGAAACTTGGTGTTGAAGCTGGAGAGACTTATACATTTGACCAGGTGCTCGCAGTAAACAACGACAAGCTCGTCGTTGGAACTCCGACTGTTGAAGGTGCAACAGTTACAGCTTCCGTGATCGGCGACGGCAAGGGCAAAAAAGTCATCGTTTACAAGTATAAGAGAAAAACTGGATACCATAAGAAAAACGGACACAGACAGCAGTATACAGCAGTGAAGATCGAAAAGATCAATGCATAATACAGTGCTCCGATGATCAGGGTAACCATTTACAAGACCGCAAGGCATGAATATGTGGGGTTCGATCTGTCCGGACATGCCGGATATGCCGAATCCGGGCAGGATATCGTCTGTGCGGCTGTCTCAGCACTGGTGATCAATGCGGTCAATTCGCTTGAACGGTTTACCGATGATGAGACAAGCTGTACTGCCAATGAAGAAACCGGAGACATAGAGCTCAGGTTCGCAGGCAGCCCTTCCCACGATGCCGCGCTTCTGCTGGATTCCATGATTCTTGGTCTGGAAGAGATAGAAGACAGCAGGGAATACAAGTCATATATCGACATTATTTTCAAGGAGGTGTAAGTACCATGATGAAAATGAATCTTCAGTTTTTTGCACATAAAAAGGGAGTTGGTTCTACAAAGAACGGACGTGATTCCGAATCCAAGAGACTGGGCGCAAAGAGAGCAGACGGACAGTTTGTTAAGGCTGGAAACATCCTTTACAGACAGCGCGGAACAAAAATTCACCCGGGTGTGAATGTTGGACGCGGCGGAGATGACACTCTGTTTGCACTTGTAGACGGTGTAGTGAGATACGAAAGAAAAGGAAGAGATAAGAAACAGGTTTCTATCTATCCGGCGGCAGAGTAATCGGTGTAACTGCATAAGCTGAGTCGGAACTTTTCACTCGCATACTAAGAAGCTAAGAAGCCTCAGACTTTTCGGTCTGAGGCTTTTGTGCGATAAGTCCGGCAAGCGCCTGTCATGTTCATGTGAACAGGCATTTTCCGGACAGCGGACAGCGAACGGATTTATCGTGAGCTGTCCGAGGTATCGCGGTATCACGTTAATCGGATAGGGGGATGGGACTTCACCTATCCGATTAACATTATAAATCAGGCGGAATTCTCCCGCCGGGGAGAAATTGTAAAAAAGGAGAAGTTATGTTTGCAGACAGAGCAAAAATCTATATCAGATCCGGAAAAGGCGGAGACGGGCACTGCAGCTTCCGCAGAGAACTCTATGTGCCGAACGGCGGACCTGACGGAGGTGACGGAGGCCGAGGCGGCGATCTGATCTTCGAGATAGATGAAGGGATGAACACTCTGGCGGATTACCGCCACAAACGTAAATACGCCGCAGGGGACGGAGAACAGGGCGGCAAACGCCGCTGCCACGGAAAGGATGGCAAGGATCTTGTGCTCCGTGTCCCGGAGGGAACCGTTATCAAAGAGGCGGAGACCGGAAAGGTGATCGCTGATATGTCCGGTGAGAACAGAAGACAGGTGATATTAAAAGGGGGAAAGGGCGGACTTGGAAACCAGCATTTTGCCACCGCCACCATGCAGGTGCCGAAATACGCGCAGCCCGGACAGCCGGCCCGCGAGCTTGAGGTGAACCTGGAGCTGAAAGTGATCGCAGATGTTGGGCTGATCGGTTTCCCGAATGTGGGAAAATCCACTCTGCTTTCACGCGTGACAAATGCAGATCCGAAGATCGCAAACTATCATTTTACGACCCTGAGCCCGAATCTTGGCGTTGTCGATCTTGACGGTGCAAAGGGATTTGTGATGGCAGATATCCCCGGTCTTATCGAGGGGGCTTCTGAGGGAGTAGGCCTCGGGCATGAGTTTCTTCGTCATATCGAGCGGACGAAGATGATGATCCATGTAGTGGATGCCGCAGGAAGCGAAGGAAGGGATCCGGTCGATGATATCTATAAAATCAATGCCGAGCTTGAAAACTACAATCCGGAGATCGCAAAGCGTCCTCAGGTGATCGCGGCAAACAAGACAGATCTGATCTACGGAGACGAAGATGAGACCATTGACAGGCTGAAAGCAGAATTTGAGCCAAAAGGGATCCGTGTCTTCCCGATCTCCGGCGTATCAGGAGCGGGGATCTCAGACTTGCTGTACTATGTGAGCAGCCAGCTTGAAACTATGGACAGCACTCCGGTCATCTTTGAGCAGGAGTTCTTCCCGGAGGATGAACTGATCTATGAAAATCTTCCGTATACAGTAGAAGAGCAGGACGGCATGTATGTGGTAGAGGGACCGAAGATTGAGAAAATGCTCGGATATACCAATCTGGATTCGGAAAAAGGATTTGCCTTTTTCCAGAAGTTCCTGAAGGATACCGGAATCCTGGATGAGCTGGAGGCTGCCGGAATCCAGGAAGGCGACACGGTGAAGATGTACGGATTACAGTTTGATTACTATAAGTAGAAAAATTGATCATAATAAGCAGATAGAAAATAGGAGAGACAGATGACGACAAAACAGAGAGCATATTTGAAAAGCCTTGCAATGACGATGGAGCCGATCTTTCAGGTCGGTAAATCAAGTATGACGCCGGGACTGACCCAGGCAATATCGGAAGCCCTGGAGGCGAGAGAACTGATCAAGATCAGTGTCCTTAAGAACTGCGCGGATGACCCCAGAGAGCTGGCCGAGATCATTGCCGAGCGCACCCGCTCCGAGATCGTTCAGGTGATCGGAAAGAAGATCGTCCTGTACAGGGAGGGAAAGGATGAGAAAAAGAGGATCATCCTTCCGAAAGCGGGAGCAGAGAGATGAAGATCGGTATCATGGGCGGGACCTTTGACCCGATCCATATCGGCCATCTCCTTCTCGGCGAATTCGCATACGAGGATTTTGGCCTTGACGAGATCTGGTTCCTGCCGAACGGGAATCCTCCCCATAAGGAGACAAGCGACGCAGAGGAGGATCTGAAGCACAGAGTAGAGATGGTCCGCCTTGCAATCGGAAATGTACCGTATTTCAGGCTGAATCTGCATGAAGCAGATGTCAACCGGCATTCTTACACGTACAGGACCATGCAGGAGTTCAACACCCAGTATCCGGATAATGAGTTTTATTTCATACTGGGGGCGGACTCCCTGTTCTCGATCGAACAGTGGAAATTCTTTCGGGAGATCTTTCCTGCATGTACGATACTCGCGGCAATGCGGGATGACAAGGATGCGGATGATATGAAAGCACAGATCAGGTATCTCTCCGAAAAATACGGAGCGCGGATCGAACTGCTGCAGGCGCCTCTCGTAGAGATTTCATCAACGACGATCAGGGAACGGGCTGCACAGGATCTGAGTGTGCGGTATATGGTGCCTGATGCTGTGGCCGAGTATATTGCGGATCACCGATTATACAGGAAAAGACAGGATCAGTAACTCTTACAATTGGTATAATTGCACGTAAGGAGCGGTGAAGCAGAATGAAAGAAGAATTGACAGAGATCAGGAAAAAGCTTTCCAAAGTCCTGAAGAAGGAACGGTTCGAGCATACGATCGGCGTAATGTACACTGCGGCTTCCCTGGCAATGCGCTATGGAGCCGATATGGAACAGGCTCTGACAGCAGGACTCCTCCATGACTGTGGCAAGTTCTGCTCGGCAAAAGATCAGCTGAAGCTCTGTGAAAAGAAGGGGATCGAGCTCACAGAATCGGAGAGGGCGATGCCGGCGCTCATCCATGCAAAACTGGGCGCTTACCTTGCCAGACATGAATATGGGATAAAGGATGAGGCTGTCCTGAATGCCATCACTTACCATACGACAGGCCGGCCGGATATGACGATGCTGGAAAAGATCGTCTATATCGCCGATTATATTGAGCCGAACCGGAAGGAGATCCCGGGACTGGCAGAAGTGCGCAGACTTGCGTTTACAGATATCGATGAGGCTGTATGCAGATCAGCGGGCGCGACGACAAGATATCTGGAAAGCGGCGGGAAAGCGGTTGACCCGATGACCATCAGGACGTATAATTTCTATAAAAAGGAGGGCTGATATGGACCAGTCAAAAGAGATGGCGAAGATTGCCTATCATGCGTTAAGCGAAAAAAAAGGAGAAGACATCAAGATCATTGACATCACAGGAATCTCTGTCCTTGCGGACTATTTTATCATAGCCAACGGAAACAGTGACAGCCAGGTCATTGCGCTCGTCGACAATGTGGAGGAGGAACTTCATAAGGCGGGATATGCACTGAAACAGAGAGAGGGACAGGCCTCAGCAAGCTGGGTTCTGCTTGACTTCGGAGATATCATTGTGCATGTATTTGATAAAGAGAATCGTCTCTTCTATGATCTGGAGAGGATCTGGAAGGACGGCAGGGATATCCGGATCGAAGATCTGTAATGATGCAGGAAGCGGAGTGAAGGGCAGCGGAAACCTGCTCTCCTATACTGACGGTTCTGGCAGTATATCTGCAGAGCGGAAATTATAAGAAAGACGGACTGACAGGAGTCGATTGATACTCCCGCAGTCCGTCTTTTATCGTCTGCTCAGTACGGCCTGTTCATCCGTTATTTGAAAAATCGGAACACTCCGATGACCTTTCCGAGAATTGATACCTCTTTGACAATGATCGGGTCCATGGAATCGTTCTCCGGCTGCAGACGGAAGATTCCTTCTTCCTTATAGAAAGTCTTAACAGTAGCGCTGTCGTCTATCAGAGCAACGACCATATCGCCGTTTGATGCCGTGGAAGTCTGTTCTACGAGAACCATATCGCCGTCAAGAATTCCTGCATTGATCATACTTTCACCCTTCACCTTCAGAAGGAAGGTCTGACTGTTCGGCATGAACTCCGTCGGAATAGGAAAATAGTTCTCAATGTTCTCCTGTGCAAGGATCGGCTCGCCGGCTGCGACCTGCCCGACAATGGGAACATTGACCATCTCTCTGCGTGTCAGATTAAAGGAATCGTCCAGGATCTCGATCGCTCTCGGCTTTGTGGGATCTCTCCGGATATACCCGTTCTTCTCCAGTGTCTCGAGATGTGAGTGGACGGAAGAAGTGGACTTCAGGTTCACCGCCTCACAGATCTCACGGACAGCCGGAGGAAATCCGCGCTCCAGTATCTGTGATTTAATATATTCAAGAATTTCCAGCTGTTTTTTGCTTATCTTACCCTGTGCCATAGTATCCTCCGAACTTTAAATATGATGTTGTGGGGCAGAAGATGATCCACCTCAGCAACATATGATAATACTATACTAACATATGGATTTTTAAAAATCAAACATTTGTTGCGAAAATATGTTCGATTTTTTATCGATGATATATTGACAAACATGTGTTCGTATATTATACTGTTAACTACAGAACAACAGTTCGATATTTAAAAACTGTTTTGAAGAATACAGGTATACTGACAGAAGAATCATTTTAAAGAATCGGGGGTATAATGGTATGAAACGAAGAAGATTGAGAAAGAAAGTCCATATTATTTTTACGGCAGTAACCGCAGCTTTGATTGGCTGCATGGCATTCGGTGTGTTCTTTGTTTCAGCTCATGAGAGCACATCTTCAGATCAGGCTGTTTACAAATATTATAAAAGTATCGAGATCCAGCCCGGCGACACACTCTGGGAAATCGCTGAAGAGACAATGACATCTGAATATGATTCTGTACCCGAATATGTTGAGGTATTGAAAGAGATGAATTCTCTGAAGTCAGATGATATCGAAGCTGGCCAGCATCTGATCATCGCATATAATGATACAGAATTTATCAAATAATCTGTGGTATCAATATACATCCCTATGTATTGATATATATACACTCCGGCAGAGCGGATCAAGGAAGAGCATTATCCTCCTGGTCCGCTCTGCTTATTTTATATCCCGGGATCAGAATGCAGGTGCCATTTGTCCCTTCGTCCTCGCATTTATTTACTGGATATCAGTAAGAAGAAGATAGATCAATCTATACGACAAATACTGATTTTTCCAAAAGATATAGACGAAAACAGCCGGATCTGGTATACTTTAAGAGGAATTTCAAGTATAAATGTTTTATTAAGGGAGCTGATTTTTATGAGTACAGATATAGAAAAAAAGTCCGACATTCAGGCATCCTCGTCTGAGAGAAAGACTTATCATGAGCAGAAATATATTGATAATACGATCCGCCTGAGGGAGATCCTGAAGACGCTGCCGCCTTTTGCAAAGGATTATTTTCGCGCGATCGAGCCGACTACGTCCGCCAGGACAAGGATTTCCTATGCATATGATATCCGGGTCTTTTTTCATTTTCTTATGGAGAATAACCCGGTTTACAGGGATTATACGATAGATCAGTTTACCGTGCAGGATCTGGAGCGCCTGGAACCTGTCGATATAGAGGAATATCAGGAATATCTGAAGGTCTATGAGAATGATGATCGGCAGATCACCAACACTGAAAAGGGACTTGCAAGAAAGATGTCGGCTCTTAGGAGCTTTTATGGCTATTTCTTTAAACGGCAGGTCATCACGAAGAATCCCACGCTTCTGGTAGACATGCCGAAGCTTCACGAGAAGGCGATCATCCGGCTGGATGCGGATGAAGTCGCCCAGCTTCTCGATTATGTGGATCACGGCGGAGACAATCTGACAGGCCAGCGGAGGGCATATTATGAAAAGACAAAGAACCGCGATCTTGCGATCCTCACTCTCCTGCTCGGCACAGGAATCCGAGTTTCCGAGTGTGTCGGGCTTGATATCCAGGATGTGGATTTCAAGAATAACGGGGTCAAGGTAACGCGCAAGGGCGGAAATGAGATGGTCGTCTACTTTGGAGAGGAAGTTGAAAATGCACTGAAGACCTATCTCTATGCGACTCGTAAGACTACGGTTCCGCTCCCGGGACATGAAAACGCCCTCTTCCTCTCCACCCGCAGGAAACGGATGGGCGTTCAGGCTGTGGAGAATATGGTTAAGAAATATGCCAGAGAGGTCACCCCGAATAAAAAGATCACGCCGCACAAGCTGCGCAGTACTTACGGTACGGCGCTCTATAAGGAGACAGGGGATATTTACCTTGTGGCCGATGTCCTCGGGCATAAGGACGTCAACACAACGAAGAAACACTATGCAGCAATTGATGAGAACCGTCGCAGACAGGCTGCCGGCGCTGTAAAGCTCCGGGAGGTCTGAACTGCCGTCAGCCTGCTTATCCGCGGCATGTTTTCAGGACGAGGGCGTACAGCTCGGACAGGTTGTGCGCATACTCGTTCATCAGCCTCGACAGTTCTGGTTCGTCTTTGATATAGCGCTGATATTTCACTCCATTGATATTCTTCATTTTCTTTTCTTTTTTCAGATGAAGCATTTCCTGGATCAGGTTCAGTACATAATCTGTATAAGAGATATAGCGCTCCAGGATCCGGCACGACTCGGCATCCCTTTTCCGGTGGCGGATATGGATGATCATCTGTTGGATCTCTGACGCCATCCTCCAGGTTATCGCGAGTATCCTGAGGTAATCATCCTCCTGCGCTCCGGCGGCTTTCGGAAGATCCTGTTTGATCTGCCCGTGGACCATATGGTACTGAAGCTGGGCATCGCAGATCCTCCAGTAGTCAGGCGGGTTCCTGAGCGCGTCCTCCAGGATCCTCAGATACATGTGATGCATATGGAAAAGCATCTGCAGATTATACCTGAACTGGCTTCCAAGGCTCGTCGGGAAGAAAAATCTGTTCACAACTAGGACGAAAAGTACGGAAGCAAACACATATGCCATGCGCAGAAAAACTGCGGCTGTCTGTCCCATAGCGAGGGTCGTCATAGTCAGCGCAAAGCACGTGACGAAGGCCGCATGCGTGATCGTGCCCGGAGTCGCCGTGTACATGCAGATGACCATGATGCCTGCAATAAGAAGATGAAATACGGATGCATTACAAAAATACAGGATAATGGTGATCAGGATACATCCGGCCGCGGTGCCGATGAAACGCGTTTTCATCCGGTACCTGCTGTCCTCATACATTGGTCTGAGAAGGAGAAATGCATTCATGACGAACCAGTAGGAATGCCCTTCTGAAGACAGCATGTTGAACGTCATGCCGACTAGAAGGACAACGCTCATTCGAAGCGCAAACCTCATTTCAAAGGTGTCAGGGCGCATACGGTACAGGATCCGGTTCTTGAACCGCTGCTTCAGCGGAATCTCCCATCGCTCATCCACAATATTCTTTCCGCTCTGCTGGCGCAGGATCAGAAGAAACATCCGGAAAAAGTCGGCTGATGAGCGGTAAAAATCATCACTCCCCTTCTCCGCCTTCCTTAAGAGCATGCGCCCTCTGCGCTGAAGCTCCTCTGTACTTCCTTCCATGAAATCCGTTTTCCCGGCTTCCTTCATGTAGCCGGCGATCTGATATGCGAACTCCCTGGAAACGTCATCCCGGGGCATCAGAAGTCTGCTCTGGCCGGATACGAAGTAGACTGAGCGCTGCATCAGAAGTGCAAACATATATTTTAGTTTTCCCTTTGGTGTGACGACATATGTCCGGCCTCTGTTCTGGTATGCCTCGCGGTAAAGCTGCCTCTGAAGTTCAAAGAGGGAGGCGCGCTCATCCTTTGTATCCTCGCCCTTTAACGTCTTTTCCAGGACGCATCCGAGCAGCGCCATACTCTTCTGCTCTGTCCCCTCAGACGATGTTTTCGGATGCAGGATCCTGGAATTGATCAGCACTGCAGCAAAAAAAACTGCACAGCAGAAGCTCATTGCCTCCAGCTGTGTGATAAATCCGTTCCAGCCTACATGCATGAGCTGGAGAAATGTAAATGTCATCAGACTGGAAAAATATCCAAGCTGATTAAACGGAGAGGCCTTTGAGAAGATCAGCCAGAACGGTACGATCAGGTTGAGGATCAGGCAGGAGGCAAGATGCAGTGTCGCAGTATATGCCAGCACGAGCAGAAACAGCTGCTGTGCGATCAGAGTGAGAAGGGACCTGACAGTGTGCTGCTTTTTATAGTTTACCTGGAATAAAAGGGTGGCAAGAGAAACGACCATGACATACTGCATGCCGAAGAAAAATATGACTGAATAGAACATCAGCAGGAAATACAGAATGACAGGAAGCGCATTGAGGAACTTATTTCGAATATTCTCTGCGCTGTCATGAAAACGATTAAAACTGTTCTGATTCATAAAATCTACCTCTTTTGTCCCATATTCGCTGCCCACTATTTTACCACATTTTCTCTTGTATTTGTCAGGCTACATCAGTATAATAGAAAAATAGTTACGTCAGAGAAAGGATTTTATCAATGCAGTTACAGAGATTGTTGAGCTATACAAGAAAAGCCGTAGATGAATACAATATGATAGAGGAAGGAGACCACATTGCCGTCGGCATCTCAGGCGGAAAGGACAGCCTTACACTGCTCTATGCCCTGCACGGGCTGAAACGGTTCTATCCGAAAAGATTCGAGCTCAGCGCGGTTACTGTAGACCTGGGATTCGAGGATTTTGATCTCAGCCCGGTAGAAGCACTGTGCAGAGAACTGAGCGTCCCGTACCGGCTCGTCCCGTCAGAGATCTATGATATCCTGTTCAATGTCCGTAAAGAGTCGAATCCCTGCTCTCTCTGTGCGAAAATGCGCAAAGGTGCACTGAATCAGGCTGTCAAGGAAATGGGCTGCAATAAGGTCGCTTACGCGCATCACAAGGACGATATCATTGAGACAATGCTCCTGTCTCTGATCTTTGAGGGCAGGTTTCACTCTTTCTCGCCCAAGACCTACCTGGACAGGATGGACCTGACGGTGATCCGCCCGCTGATGTTCGTTGACGAGATGGATGTGATCGGTTTCAGGAACAAGTATGATCTTCCGGTCGTAAAGAGCAAGTGCCCGGTGGACGGCTACACAAAACGCCAGTATGCAAAGGATCTGCTCCGACAGCTCAATCAGGATCATCCGGGCGTGAAGGAGCGCATGTTCCACGCGATCCTGAACGGAAATATATCAGGCTGGCCCGAGCGGTGCATCCGACAGAGAGAAAAAGACTCCGGCAGGCATTAAACAGCCATCCGGAGTCTTCTCTATGTAATGTAATTATTATATTTCATCCAGAACCTTTTCAGCTTTGAAGGGCTTTCTGACAAAAGAGTCATCAGCCGATCTACCTGGTCAGATCTTCCGGTCGGCACGCGGGATGCTCTCTTTCATCATGACATACTGTTCGATCATCTTTGCGGTCCCTTCCACGCCGAGCTCAGCGCTGTTCAGGCACAGTTCATAGCTCTCTGCGTCAGACCATTTTTTGTTCGTATAGTAATTATAATAGCTGGAACGCTTCTTATCTGTCTTCACGATCAGATCCTTCGCCTTGGCGTCAGTCAGGTCGTAGATTCTCGCGATACGGCGGATGCGGGCGTCAAGATCAGCATGAATGAATACCGTCACTACATTCTTATATGACTCAAGAGCGTAGTCAGCGCACCGTCCTACAAGAATGCAGGGGCCTTCGTCCGCAATCTTCTTGATGGCGTCAAACTGAGCCAGAAAGACTTTGTGATTGATCGGCATATCCGTATATGTATTTCCGTAACCCATAGAATAGGTATCCATCACAAGTGAATAAAGGAAACTGTTAGTCGGCTTCTCATCATGGGATTCAAATATCTCCTCGCAGATGCCGCTTTCTTTTGCTGCGCGTGCAAGCATTTCCTTGTCATAGAGCTTGATCCCGAAGTCATCTGCGATCCTCTTTCCGATCTCCCTTCCCGCACTTCCGAATTCTCTTCCGATCGTAATGATTGTATTTGTCTTCATACCAGTCCACTCTCCTTTGCGTCAAATAAATCATTGTGATTTTGCATAAAAAATGTATGCATAATCATCCTTCATATGACTATTATAACGATAATGTCTGTGTATTACAATCAAAAATTTTGTTTTCTCAGTAAATTTAAAAGAGATACGAAATATTCCGGCAGCGGGGCGTCAAATTCCATATATTCACCCGTGGAAGGATGACGGATTCCGAGGATCTTTGCATGGAGAGTCTGTCCTTCTAGATTGAAAGGACATTTTGCCGGACCGTATACGGCGTCTCCCAGGATCGGATGGCCGATGCTGGACATATGGACGCGGATCTGATGGGTCCTCCCTGTCTCAAGTTCGCATTCAATATAAGTATAGTTCCCGAATCTCTCCAGAACCCGGTAATGGGTGACTGCCGGACGCCCTGAAGACGATTTTGTACTCATCTTCTTCCGGTCCACCGGATGACGCCCGATGGGAGCGTTCACAGTTCCCCTCTCTTCTTTGAAATTACCATACACGACCGCGTGGTAGCGCCTGGTTATGGAGTGCTCCTTGAGCTGTTCTGCAAGGATCTGATGAGAACGGTCGTTTTTGCAGATCAAGAGTGATCCTGTTGTGTCCATGTCGATCCTGTGCACGATCCCCGGGCGGATCACGCCGTTGATGCCCGAAAGGTTCTCTCCGCAGTGGTAGAGGACTGCATTGACCAGCGTATGGCTGTAATGGCCGGGAGAAGGGTGCACGACCATTCCCTTTGGCTTGTTTACTACCAGGATATCATCGTCCTCATAGAGAATGTCCAGAGGGATATTTTCGGGCTGTATATCCAGTGTTTCCGGTTCAGGGACACTGACACAGATCTCGTCGCCCGCCGAGAGCTTATAGTTTGCCTTTACCGGTTTCCCGTTTACGAGGATCCGGCCGTCTTTCATAAGTTTCTGTATATAAGAACGGGAAAGGTCCTCCAGATTCCCGCTGAGAAACCTGTCGATCCTTTCCCCGTTCATATCAGAAATAAGATTGATTTGATCCATAGAGGCTGACTCCTTTCTGGTCCAATGAGCATGGGACTGGGTATATGCGTCTATTACTTTCCCTTATTCCTGCTGTCCCTGCCTGATCTGAAAAAATCAAGATCACTGTCTTTATAATAGAAAAAGATCAGTATGATAAACAAGATGCATGCGATGACAACATAGCAGTCCGCCACATTAAAGATCGGGAAATCGATCAGATTAAAATACAGAAAATCGATCACATAATTCAGTCTGACCCGATCGATCATATTCCCGACTGCCCCGGCGCATACAAGCACTGCACAGATACGCAGCGGGATATACTTTCTCTCATGAGGCAGCCTTCCGTACAGAAAGGCCACAACAAGAAAAATGACCACTGCTCCTGCCACAAAGAGATACTGCCTGTTCTGCAGCATCCCGAAAGCGGCGCCACGGTTCTCCAGATAGCGGAGCTGGAAAACGCCGTCAATGATCACAAATGGTTCCTTATCTTTCAGATGTTCGGCGGCGAGCAATTTCGCTGCCTGATCAGCCGCCACAGCCGCTGCAAGTCCGATCAAAGCATATAAGTAACTTTTTATATTTCTGGAAATTTCCATTGCTGTTCCATCCTTAAACATATTTGTGTATGACAACATAGGTCCTGTTTTTCTTTGTGCGTGACAGAGCGCCCTTATAACGGAACTTTCCCATTCCGCGCACCGAAATAACGTCATCATCCCGCACCTGATATCCGTTGCTTGTGATGAGCCTGCCGTTCACATAGACCTTACCACCTTCGATCAACCCCGAAAGGCGGCTGCGGGAGGAGGAAAAGGCGAGCGGGAGCAGGCTGTCAAGCCTAACAGATGCCACAGTTCCCTTGATTTCCTCGAAAGAGGGCGTATAGCGGACCTCCCCCAGAGGAACTTCAGAGACAGTCACACTTGTATGGCGCACACGGACAAGCTGTTCTTGGATAAAGCCGGTCATATCGTCGTGTACGAACACGAGCGCATCTCCGTCCATGGGAAGGATATCGCCGATCTTTGCACGTTCTATCCCAAGATTCAGGATTGCTCCCAGATAGTCCCTGTGTGTGAGTTCCTCGCTGAATCTGCGGTTCAGGGGCGCAACCCTTACCGCCCGGAACGGGTATCCGATTTCCTCTGGAGAAAGCTCTTTTTTCCCGTAACACAAATAAAGAGCATCAGGGATAAATGCCGCCATCTGACGCTCTGCCAATTCATATCCGCCGAAAGACACATATCTGGAATATAACGTGTCTTTCGGCAGGGTATGTAAAATATTCTGTTCGCTCAGATTAAGAAAATCTGAATATGTGATGATATCCCTCTGGTATGCAAGTCTGGATAATTCTGTAAAACGCTTTTCCAGAAGCTTGATTTCCTTTGTCTGACTGTCTTTCATGATGCTTAGTATCTGCCTCTCATGCTCGGAGTCTCCATGGAGCCGCCGAGAAGATCCTGCAGGTCACCGGAAATATCTACGTTCGTAGGGGTGACGAGGAAGATATAGTTGGAGATCTTCTGAAGATTTCCGCTGATCGCATATGTTGCACCGGAAATAAAATCAATGATCCGCTGAGCGATCTCAAGATCCATTCCTTCAAGATTGAGGATCACTGTACGTCCGGAAAGAAGCGTCTCTGTGATCTCTCTGGAGTCATCTACAGAAGTCGGCTTTACTACACAGACCTCCATATTGCCCGTCCGCTTTGCGGAAGGACGCATTGGAGTTACTTTGCTTTCTGCCGGCTGGAAATCCTTGTCTTCCGCTACGTCAAAGTCATCATATTTTTCTTCTTTTTTGTTCTTCTTTCCGAACAGCTTATGACGAGGCTTTTCTTCGTATTCCTCTTCATCATAGTAATCGTCATCATCATAGAAATCATCGTCATCGTAATCGTCGTCATTCAGCTTCATAATGTCCAGAAATTTATCAAACACACCCATTTTTACACTCCTATCTTGTGCTCTTCTCTTTACCGCACAATTTTATTTTCCATACTTTCTGTTCCAGCCCATAACTGTCAGATGTTATAGTTCCTGGCACCAAAGATCCCGGTTCCGACACGTACCATAGTGGCTCCCTCTTCAATCGCAACCTCGTAATCATTGGTCATCCCCATGGAAAGTATGCTGACATTAACATTATCAATGTTTTTCTCCATAATGTCAACAGATAATTTGCGTAAATCTGCGAAAACAGACCGATTTTTTTCCGGATTTTCAACAAAAGGCGCAATTGTCATAAGTCCGCGCACATTTATGTGAGGGAATCCGGCGATCTGTTCAATAAACGGAATTACCTCCTCCACCTTAAGTCCGAACTTGCTCTCTTCCTGAGCTACGTTTACCTCTACAAGAATGTCGACCTTACGGTCATGCTTTGCAGCTTCCTTTTCGATCGTCTCGGCGAGCTTAATGGAATCAACGGAATGGATCAGGTCCACCTTGTCGATGATATATTTTACCTTGTTCGTCTGAAGATGTCCGATCATATGCCAGTGGATGTCTTTGGGAAGAGCCTCGTACTTTTCAGTGAGTTCCTGAACTTTGTTCTCCCCGAATACACGTATACCGAGATCGTATGCCTCCTTTAATGTCTCCACGGGCTTTGTCTTGCTGACTGCGATCAGTGTGACTTCCTCCCGCTTCCTTCCCGCTCTCCTGCACGCTTCTTCAATTCTGTGTTCTACTTCTTCCAACCGGTCTTTTAACATAATCCAAAACCTCCTGATATTTTACTGAAATACGACTTCGTCGGGGCTGATCCCGGCGGCGTCCTGTACAATATGATCATAATTAGAAAGGCCGTAGTCATCGCCTTCCTGTACAATATAGTACTCGTCGCTCTCACAGAGAATGACGACCTTATTGAATACCGCGTATCCCCGGTTGATATTGTATACCCCGGTGAGCGGTTTGGTCTCTTCTACGGTATATGTCTCAACCGATTCCGGTTTGACCAGAACGGTCCCCTGCTTCACAGTGTCCCTGCTTATGTACACTTCTCCGTCATCAGAAGTATCATAAATGTCGACTGCCTGGAATGTGGCGTTTCCGTTTTTATCTTGTATCATTACTCCTTTGGAGGAGCTGTTTCCGCCTGTAGTGATATATTCCTCGGGGATAACATAAAACTGTTCCTCGATCACAGAAGACTTGGGAATCTTGAGTCCGCTCTCATCTTCCAGAATGAGCTCTACATTGAGAAACCGTTCTTCTGCATAGCGGATCATGGAATTGTCAAAATCCAGACATCCGTAGGAACTTCCGTTTCGTTCGATCACAGAAAAGTCCGCCCACATGGTCTCGCTGTCCTTATCGATCCGCACCTTCACACTGGTGATCTCTTTCTTCTTCATATCTTCTGCCGTCTCCTTGGAGAGCGGAACGATCACGGACCAGTCTTCGCTGGTAATGAGACGGTAGACCGGCTCTCCGGCGTTGACCTGCATCTGGTCTGACAGCTGCATGCTCTCATACTTTGAACGGTCAAAATTCTCATCTGTAAAGGTATCCTTTGTCAGCGATTCGTATCCGTCCACACTGAACGCGATGATCCCATCGGCGGCCGACTGGCAGGAAGTTACTTCCTGTCCGCTTGCTGCGATCACTGCATCCAGCTGAGACATCCGAGTATCACTGAATGCGTTCTGAAGAGAATTAGTGATCTCATTCTTCAGTGTATATACGGGAGAAAAATCCTCACCTCCGGAACTCTCGTTATAATTCTGGATAGAAAGAACGATTCCGGACTGGACTTCCTGATTAAGAGACGGGGAAACATCACTGCTTTCACTTTCTTCCGATGTATCAAGAGGCTGTGCCGAGACCGCATAGACATTGGTTCCCGCCTTGATCTTGCTGTTTTCGTTCTGATAATAGCTTACATATCCGCCTGTCTCCGCAGTAACGGCGGTCTCCTGCCGGATCACAAGTCCGGTATAGGAATTGTCATTTACAATACTGCCTTCACGTACTTCATAGACAGAGATATTATCTCCCGTGACATACATGATCACTGTCACGATCAGATAGATAAAAACGACTGCAAAAAGGAAAAGCCCGATATTCAGTTCCCGTTTATTTTTATATTTTTTTATACTGATGGATTTGTTCTTGTCTGAGGCCAATCTCTGATAACACCTCCTGCATCTTCATAACTTAAATAGTATACCATTTCTTTGTGTATATTTCCAGCTTTTGCGGAAATAATAAAATTATTGACATGGAAAAGGAGGAAATAACATGAAATGGTTTGATAATACTGCTCTGACAATTGTTATCATCGGTGCAGTCAACTGGCTTCTGATCGGCATCTTTAAGTTTGATCTGGTAGCATTTCTTTTCGGGAATATGAGCTGGCTGTCCAGGATCATCTATACGATTGTCGGTCTGTGCGGTCTGTATCTAATCAGTCTGTTCGGAAGGATAAAAAGCATGTCAGAATAGAAAAAAAGACCTTTCTCAGTCCTGTATCAGAACTGGGGAAGGTCTTTATTTTATTCGCTTATTCCAGCCGAGAAAAGACGGTTCATCTCCTGATAGAGGAAATTCTTGTCTTCCGCTCCCATGATAACGGAAATATACGGGTGGTTTTCCATGTCCTCACTGTAGAGGATAACACAGCACCCTGCCTGGTCGGTGGTGCCTGTTTTCCCGCCGAATACGCGGACCCCGTCCGGCGCCTCAACAGTGCCGTTGGAATAGTAATTGGTCGGAACCCAGGTCTCTGTGCGGACCGTGCCGTCTGCGCCGGACAGTGTGCCGGTGTAGGAGTCCATGGATATGATCTCCACAAAACGCTCATCCTTAATGCAGGCATTAAAGATCAGATAGAGATCGTATGCCGTTGTATAATGGTTTTCATCGTGCAGCCCATGCGGGTTCACAAAATGTGTTCCCGTGGCTCCGAGCGCCCGGGCCTCTGAATTCATCAGCTCGGCAAACGCCTCCTCGCTGCCGGCGATATGCTCTGCGATCGCTGTACCGCAGTCATTTCCGGAATGGAGGATAAGTCCGCAGAGAAGGTCGTACAGGCTGATCTGATCGCCTGTGCGCAGCCCGCAGGTCACTTCATCCCAGTTGAAATCGGTAGCATGCTCGCTGACCGTGACCGTATCATCCAGATTGCCGTATTTCAATGCGAGATATGCCGTCATGATCTTGGTCGTGCTTGCAGGATAAAGACGGTCGTAAAGACGAAAGCCGTACACTACCTGCTCATTGCTCAGATCGAAAAGTCCCGCCGCATGAAGCGAATCCTCGTCTGCAAAACCGTCGAGAGACACATTGTCCGCAGCCACGCAGAGATCCTGCGCAAACAGTGTGCCCTGCCAGATGTTCTGGTCGTAATTCTCCTGCTCATAGGCGAAAACCTGATCCACAGATGAATTCTGAAGGACATAGGCTCCGGCTGCGCCGGCGCATACGACAGCTGCTGCAAGGACGGTCAGAGCAATGGTCCTACCGGCGCTGTGCCGTTTTTTCCGTCTCCTTCTTCTGTTTTTCTGTCTGTAGTTGATCTGTTGTTTATCTGTACATTTCACGCCAGTCTAAATCTCCTCTGTCTAATGCCAGAATCAGTGCTTCGGCAGTTGCGATATTCGTAGCGATCGGGATATTATACATATCACAGAGCTTTACGATATCGTTCACATCCGGTTCATGAGAGCGCGGTGAGAGGGGATCGCGGAAAAAGATAAGAAGATCCATCTCATTGTGCTCGATCTGGGAACCGATCTGCTGCTTCCCGCCCAGATGTCCGGCAAGATATTTGTGAATGCTGAGATTTGTCACATTTTCCACAAGAATACCAGTTGTCTCTGTTGCGAACAGCTCGTGTTTGCTGAGTATCCCGCGGTATGCTATACAAAAATTCTGCATCAGTTTCTTTTTCGCATCGTGTGCCACTAATCCGATATTCATAATCGTCACCTTCTCCTTACTGATATTTATTAGGCTGTAAACCGACATTCAGTACGAAACCGATTCCCATAAAAAAGCACACAACGGAAGTCAGTCCATAACTTACGAAGGGGAGGGAAAGTCCCGTATTCGGCAGAACCATGGTCGCCACACCGATATTGATAAAACTCTGTATCCCTATCAGTGCGGCCATGCCGCCGCAGATGATGCGCCCTCCGGTATCTTTCGCTTTTAAACCAATCAGAATACAATCTATCACAATTAATAATAGCAAAAATATGACGACACAACAACCCACAAATCCTAATTCTTCTCCGATTATAGCGAAAATAAAATCGGTCTGGGGCTCTGATACGAAATTTCCGTTTTTAACAGAAGTCGCATCATCATTGTCATATCCTTTTCCCGAGAGCTGACCTGAACCGATGGCCATGACCGAGTTCAGCTGCTGGTAAGCTCCGTCGTCAGCATATTCTTCCGGATCCAGCCATGCCAGGATCCTCTTCTGCTGATAGTCCTGCAGGAAGGGCTGATTGGGCTGCACCGCGATCACAAGAAGAAGCACAAACGTCGGCACGATAACCGCGAGGACAGTAACGATCAGCTTGTAGCTGAGTCCGCCCAGATACATCAAAGCACAGAAAAGCGCCGCGATGCAGAGCGTAGTGGAAAGGTTCGGCTGTTTGTAGATCAGGGCAAGGGACGGCAGGATCAACGCGATCCCCTGCAGGATCGTCTTCGGATTTTTTATGCTCTGCTCCCGCTCCATCAAAAACTTTGCATAGAAAAGGATCATCAGTATCTTTGTAAGGTCCGAAGGCTGAAACTGTATAAATCCGAAATCAAGCCAGCGCTTTGCACCGTTTACTTCTGTACCGAAGAAAAATACGGCTGCCAGCATAAGTATATTCAGTCCGTACAAAGGCCAGTAAAGGCTCAGCACCCATTTATAATCGATCAGGGAGATGATAATCATCGCCGCTGCACCGAGGGCAACTCCCATGATCTGCCTGCTCATGAGATCCGGCCGGGCACTTCTTACCATAAAGATCCCGATCACCGAGAGTACAAGGACCAGGGCGACGAGACTGAAACGGTAATCTCTTAATTTATAGCGCTGTTTTATATTTTTAATTAAAAAGTTCAATGATTTTCTCCTGTATATTTGATATGTATATCAGTACGTGTTATCTCTATGTTAAAATCTTCAGGCTTAATTTCTACATATTTGGAAACAGTATTGTACAGGTCACTGGTAAGCCTGTCTACTACATCGGGTGTACATTGGATCCGGTCAGAGATCAGCAGATTGTGGAGCCTTTCTTTTGCAATGGAAACAGATGGTACACTCATGACAGCCCCTCCTAATTCCGTCGGAAGAATCCTGACAGTTTTCCGAAGAAGCCCTCGGGTTTGCAGAAATCTGTAATCGGGATCTCCTCACCGAGAAGCCGCCGGCAGATCTTGTCATAACTTCTGCCGGCCAGACAGTCTTCTCCGACCACCGGTTCACCCTGGTTGGTCGCGATGACTACCTGTTCATCATCCGGTATGACACCGAGAAGATCGATCGCAAGGATCTCCGTGACATCGTCGACGGACATCATATCCCCTCTCTTTACCATGTCCACGCGCAGACGGTTGATGACCAGTTCATTTTTCCTGATCCCGCTGGCTTCAAGAAGTCCGATGATCCGGTCTGCGTCGCGGATTGCAGATACTTCCGGCGTTGTCACTACGATGGAACGGTCAGCGCCGGCGATGGCGTTCTGAAATCCCTGTTCGATGCCGGCCGGACAGTCGAGAAGAACGAAATCAAACTCATCTTTCAGATCGTCCACCAGCTTCTTCATCTGTTCCGGCGAGACACTGGTTTTATCCCGCGTCTGTGCGGAGGGAAGAAGGTACAGTTCAGGGAAGCGTTTGTCCTTGATCAGAGCCTGTTTCAGACGGCAGTTCCCCTCGATCACATCCACTAGGTTGTACACGATCCTGTTTTCCAGACCCATGACTACATCAAGATTTCTCAGTCCCAGGTCTGTGTCGATCACGATGACCTTTTTCTCCAGTCTGGATAATCCAATTCCGATATTCGCTGTCGTTGTCGTTTTACCGACCCCGCCTTTTCCTGATGTAATGACAATAACCTCACCCATGCTGCTTTTCCTCCTAAAAATGTTCTTTTTAATCCACGAGCGGATCAAGGTAGATATGTCGTCCGTCAACTATCGCGATCTTCGGCCCCTGTATGTTCAGGCTCTCCTGACAGATGATCTGACGTTTTGCCTCCACATCGCCGATGCGCAGCTGTCTGGGCTGCATGGACAGTGCAGCGATAAAAGCATCCGTGTCTCCGGAAGCCCCGGCATGGACAGAACCGTAAAGCGCCCCGACGATGACGATATTTCCTTTTGCTATGACTCTGGATCCCGGTTCAACATCGCCAAGTATGACGATGCTCGCATCAGATTCCAGAACTTCCCTTCTTGCAAGTGTTCCCCTGTAGAACTGCCCTTCTCTTTTCTTAATATTAAAAAGAGTCTGTTCCACAACGCTTCTGTACATCATCTCGTTGTTTTCGTCACGGTCTATGATACATACGACATCGATGCCTGCTTCGTCACTGATGATCTCGAGTATCGCTTTTTCTTCAGTACGGTTCAAAACACGTCCGGTAAAACTGACCGCCATCTTTGCTCCTCTAAAAAAGCGTGAGGCTTCCCGGAACTTGGTTCTGAGGGCTTCTGTAAGCACATCAAACGGAACATCCTGAGCAAGCCGGAGCTCCATTCCATGCGGGCTGCTTTTTATCGTCACAAGCCTCTCCATGTCTTATCACCCTACCCTTTTGTTAATCACCTGCATTTGCCTGTCCAAGCTCAGCAGCCTGTCCTTTGACAAGTTCCTCTGCATCTTCAAGGCCAAAGTATATCTTGACGATATCTCTCCCGATCTCTGACGGATAGGAAGAGTTGTATCCGTTTGCAATGCGCACGGCAATTGCGATTTCCGGAGTATCAGACGGGGCAAATCCTACAAACAGTGCATGGTCCGGTGAAGTTTCGCTCTGCTGCGCCGTACCGGTCTTGCCGGCGATGGACATATCCAGACTTGTGAAGGTAGAGGAATTCTCAACCATTCGGATCATTCCTTCATGTACAAGATCCCATGTAGTGGAGCTGACTTCATCCATCGTGTTCACTACTTCAGGCTCATACTCCTTGATCAGTTTACCGCTGGAATCCGTCGTCTTGTCAACCAGTGTCAGATCGTAGACAGTTCCCCTGTTCGCGACAGCCGCCACATAGCGGTTCAGCTGGCTGACTGTATAGTTGTTCGTACCCTGTCCGATCGCAGACTGTACTGCATACTGATCGGAAATCTCCGGGGAAGACTCCGGAATCTCAACTCCCGATTTTTCATTCAGGCCGAACATGGATGCGTATTTGGCGAGCTTCTCAATACCCAGATCACTGTCGTAATTTCCGTTGGCATCGAGTCCCAGGTCGTATCCCACATTATAGAAGAATTCGTTACAGGATACCTGAAGTGCACGTACAACGTTCAGGCTTCCATGGCCGCTTCTGTTCCAGCAGCGCGGGCTCGGAGTCACATTGGTGAAGATTCCGTCACAGTAAAATGTAGTATTCCCGTTAATGATCCCTTCCGTAAGCCCTGCCACAGATGAAACCATCTTATAAGTGGAACCTGGGGCTGTCTTTTCCTGTGTTGCCCTGTTGTAAAAGGTCCTTGCGAGCCCGGTGTTAAGCTGTCTGTAATAGGAAGAATCCATCGTGTTGGCAAGCCGGTTGTTGTCATATCCCGGATAGGATACGCAGGCGAGTACTTCCCCTGTATTCGGATCGCTCACCACAGCTCCGGCTGAACACGGCTCCAGCGCCAGCTGGCCGGGAGTGATCTCCAGGGATGCGATCTTCCCGTAGAGCCAGGAATACGCATCGACACTTCCCGACAGCAGTCCGTTGTAGGACGCCTCATCCATCGGCAGTACTCCCTGTTCATACAGGATGGCGCAGATCTGGGCACCGCTGATACTCCCTGATTTTATAAGATATTCGTAGAGAAGTTTGTCGAATTCGCTATCCTCGCTCAAATAATCTTGCAGATAATTGAGAAGACTAGCATAGATCTCCTCCGAGCTGGAATAGGAATCGCTCTCCAGCTTTGATGTATCGATCCAGTTCTGGGTGATCGCATAGTTCAGGAAAGTGTAGACATTGATCGTCTCGTCCCTCGTCCAGGCTGTATATGTCTCGTCGCTGGTGTCGATCTTATCCGTCATCAGCAGACCCGTATAATCTTTCAGGACGTCATCTACAATATAGTCCATATAATCCTGCATTTCTTCAGAGAGCTGATTGTACGGGGCTGTCGTACTGCTCTGCATATCAGCCATGATCTGGGCAAGCGTATCTGTTTTCTTTGCCTGGAAGGCAGCATAGACAGCCTGCTCCGCAGGCTTGGCGTCAGCGCTCGAAAAATGCGTGGCATCGACCACTGAGTTTGCGATCAGAGAATGATATGCGTCCCCGACAGGGATGATGATGTCCGTGGAAGATGCTTCATTCGCCGGATCATAATTGATGACATTGCGGAGCTTGGAAAGAATGATTCCCGCCAGTTTCTCCTCCAGAAGCTTATAAGTGTATTCCTGGAGGTCTTTGTCGATCGTCAGATAAACGTCGTTGCCCGCTTCCGGCTCTGTTATGCTGACCGTATCCGTCACTTTTCCAAGATTGTCTACATATACGGTGGTCTCGCCTTTCGTCCCCTGCAGGACACTGTCGAAAGTCTGCTCCAGCCCGGATTTTCCGACGATGTCCGAAAGAGAATACTTCTTCTTGTCTTCATCGCTCAGGGCGTCATATTCGTCCTGGGAGATCTGCCCGGTATATCCGATGATCGACGCAAAATAGATTCCGTCTGTATACCGGCGCAGAGAATCTTCTGCGATATCAACTCCGGTCAGTGTATCCTTGTTCTCCATGATCGCTGCTGCTGTCTCATCGCTGACATCAGAGGCCAGCGTTGTCGCAATATACTGCTGATAGCTGTTGAGTCCCATTGCGTAGCGCATGTTGATCATTTTCAGGATATATGCGGGATCCAGGGTCGAGTCATCCAGCCCGTATCCATTTACGTCATCGGTGCAGAGATAATGAATGATATCAGCAGCAGACTGATTTCTCTGTTCTTCATTCAGAGTATCGATGGTCCGCTGTCCATAGACATCTGCCACAAAACGGAGCCGCTGTGTTTCGCTGCTCTGTGTAAACTGATAGGTCCCGGCCGAATCAAGGATGATCCCGAAGCTGTCAATGACCGAATCACCGTGGGATTCAACAATGCTGAGGACTTTGTCCAGTACTGCGTTGAGCTGTTTGTTTTTCTCGCTTCTGGTATTGGCTGTGATCGTATCCTCAATGGTTACGGAATAGGCAAGCTCATTGTATGCCAGCAGTTTGCCGTTGCGGTCGTATATGTTGCCTCGGGTTCCGGCAACCTCCTGAGTCTTGCGGATCTGAAGTTCATAGTTTGCAAGGTAATCTTCTCCTCTGACGATCTGCAGATAGAAAAGCCGTCCGATCAGGATCGACGAAGTGATGCAGAAAACGATGATGAGCGTGATGAGCCGGGAACGCATGATATATCCGGCGCCCTCTTTTAAACGGTCTAAAATTTCTCTAAACAAATTTACTAGCACTCCTTTTCTCTTCTGCTTCCAGTTTATGATTGATAAACAGGATGAGCGGATAAAGCCCAAGTGTGATCACGATAGTATAGATCAGCTCCGGAAGGATGATCTTATTCAGGTACAGCAGGAAATTAAAGTCACTCCTCAGCAGGTAGGTGAGGAAATAGACAATGATCCCGTATAGGAATTCGCTGATGGCGATGAGAAACAGCGGCAGCTTGATATCCTCATCAAAATACAGTCTCTGGAACATCCCGTTGATATAGCCCACAAGCAGATAGATCAGGGCATAAAACCCGATCATGTCGCCGAACTGGATATCCGCGAGCAGGCCGGAGACAAATCCCACGAGGACCCCCTCGCGGGACCCTCTCATAAAACCGAAGGAGGCTGTCACGATGATCAGCAGATTCGGTTTAATCCCTGCAAGCTCGAGGGATGAGAACACAGTGCACTGCAGCAGGTATGCCGCGATAATAATGACTGCAGTGATCAAAAAACGTTTTATCTTCATTGCTTTCATAAGCTAAAGCACCTCTTCTTGTCCTGTCCTTACTGGGATTCTCCGGTGAGCTCGGCCTTCGTTGTCGTGATCACGAGCACCTCCTGCAGATCCTTGAAATTCACTGCCGGCGTTATATAGCCGGAGCGGGTCAGATTATTGGAATCAACTGTCACTTCACTGACGTATCCGATCAGTATTCCCTGCAGATATTTATCGCTGATGTAGGATGTGACGATCTGATCTCCCACGGAGACCTGATTCTCATTGTTCTCCATCTGTTCAAAACGGATCTGGCCTTCATCGATAAGGGAAAGATCTCCGCTCACGATACAGCGGTCAGAGGTTGAGAGCACCATTCCGCTCACATTGCTGGAATCATCGATGATGGAACGTACTTTCGCCCAGGATGGGCCCACATCCACAACGATCCCGACAAGTCCGCTTCCGGCCATAACGTTCATGTCTACGGCGATCCCATCGTCGCTCCCCTTGTCGATCGTAAATGTACTGAACCAGTTCCCGGAGTCTTTTCCGATCACATGAGCAGCAGTCTTCTCATAGTCGCTGTAGTTCTGATCGAGCTGGTACAGCTCGCGAAGTCTCTCGAGCTCATAGCGTTCTTCCTGCAGATTGCTGTTTTCTGTTGTCAGCGTATCGATCTGCTCCTGCAGTTTTTCATTCTCTGTCCGGAGCTGCTGAAGCGTCTCGAAGTTGTCGCTCATATCGCCGAGCCATCCTCCGATCTGATTGATTCCCTGCTGAAGAGGGATCACGGTGTAGTTGGCGAAAACTTTAAAGGGACCGCTCACCTTATCGGAAAATGAAGATAAGACCATCATAAGGATGCAAAAAAGAGAAAGTCCCAAGAGTAAATATCTGTTCGCTGCAGATGTCTGATTCTTTTTTTTCATTATCTTAACCACCTGTAATTTTCATCTAACATGGAATACGTCAGTTTCTTATAATAAGCTTTGTGAAGTATGATCTTCTGAAGCCCCTTGACTGCACAAAGCTCCGGATTCGGGACAGTCATCACCGGGAGGCCGATGCTGCCTTCCAGATATGTAGTAAGTCCCCGAAGATTCGCGATCCCTCCCGTAAGATAGATCCCTTTTGCCTCGATCGCTCTTCTCACATCCGGAGGAGTCCGGTCGATCATAGAGCGGATCGCGCGGACGCACTCTTCCAGAGGTTCCTTCATGGCAGCCCTCACAAGGCTGATCGGGATATCCGTATGGGATGGTACGCCTGTGATCAGGTCCCGTCCGTATACCTTCAGGACACTGCCTGTATTCTGATCAAAGACACCGAATTCTCTGCGGAGCCGCTCAGCGGTGAGTCTTCCGATGAGAAAATCTCTGTTATGCCTCACAAGGCTGGAGACAGCCTTGTCAAAATGTTCGCCTCCGATCTTGACGAGACGGTTTAAGACGATGCCGCCATAAGAGAGAACGGAAAGCTCTGTGGTGCCTCCACCGAAGTTGGCGATGAAAACACCTTTTTCATCCATGATGTTCAGTCCGAATCCCACAGCATCCGCCAGGCCGCGTTCCACGATCCTCACAGATTTTGCTTTCGCCTCAGAGTGGAAAACAAGGTCGTAAAACGCTTTCTTCTCGACCTCTGTGACATCAGTCGGCACCGCGATCACATACTCGGACCCGCGTACAAACTGACGGTCTGTCTGCAGGAGATTTCCCAGAAGATACTGCATGTCGTCAAAATGAGCGATCACGCCGTGCTTCATGGGAAATACGACCTGAATATTGTCGGGCGACTTTTCATACATTTCATATGCCTCATCGCCGACGGAAAAAATATATTTCTTGTCCTTCATGGCAATGACATTTTTTTCACGCCATATACTGTCCTTTTTCTTATCAAAAACCTTTATTTCATATGTCCCCAAATCCAGTCCATATACGTTCCTGGCCATTGTCGATCCTTCCCCTTATTTTCCCCGGGCTCACTTAAAGAAACCCTTATCCCTTAAACTAATAAAACAGTTATCTCCTATGATGATGTGGTCCAGAAGCTCGATCCCGATGATCTTCCCGGCATCTATGACACGCCGTGTGGCAAGAACATCCTCCCTGCTCGGAGTCGGATCGCCGCTGGGATGATTGTGCAGAAGGATGACAGCCGCAGCGTTCCTGCGGAGAGCTTCTGCAAAAACCTCTCTCGGTGAGACAAGCGTGGTATTGATCGTTCCCAGAGAGAGTTCGCTCTCTCCGATCAGCTTTGTCTTCATATTCAGGAGAAGAAGTTTTAACGCCTCCTTCTTCCTGTGCCTCATATCCTCCATATAATACTGTGCGATTGTCTCCGGCGCAGAAAAATTGAGCCCGGACTGGGCTTCCGCCTTGGACAGTCTTTTGGCGAGTTCCGACAGGCAGAGAATCTGGATCGCTTTGACTTTGCCGATCCCTCTGATCTGCAGCAACTGCTCCATTGACCATTGATGGATGTTTAGAATCCCCTCCTGCGCAAAATCCGGGTGAAGTATCCGCTTCGCAAGCTGAATCGAATTTTCCCCCTTCGTCCCGGTGCGTAATAAAACAGCAAGCAGTTCCATATCAGTGAGGTTCTCCGCTCCATACTGTTCACATTTCTCATAGGGCCGCTCTTCACGGTACATTTCTTTAATCGTATTATTCCTGTCCATTCATTATCTTATCACTGTGACGGCACAATACAATGATTTATTTTAGCACAGTTTAAAAATCATGTATAGAGATTGAATCTTAATTTTTTGTGAATTAAGCCATGCAAATCAAAAACAAAGCGGCTGTGCAAGCTTGCTTGCATCAGACGATTTGCTTTTTGATTTATACGGCGCAGCCGTAAGCGAGACGAAGCACTGCGGAGTCGAGCTTAGCATGGCTGGATGTCTTCGACTCCTTAATTTGCCCAGCTGAGAACACGGAAATCATTCGGCTGTGCAAGCTTGCTTGCATCAGGCAATTTGCTTTTTGATTTATACGGCGCAGCCGTAAGCGAGACGTAGCACCGCGGAGTCGAGCTTAGCATGGCTGGGTGTCTTCGACTCCTTAATTTCCCAGCTGAGAACACGGAAATCATTCGGCTGCATATCTCTTTATGACCGCCTCCGCCACCTTCATCCCGTCCATTGCCGCCGACGTGATTCCGCCGGCATACCCTGCTCCCTCGCCGCAGGGATAGATCCACGGGATATCCGATGTGAAATTCTCTCCCCGGACGATCCTGACCGGGGATGAGGTGCGGCTCTCCACTCCGGAGAGAAGCGCGTCGCCGTCAGCAAACCCGCGGATCTTGTGATCCATAGCGCAGATGCCCTGCTCTATGGATTCAGAGATCACATCCGGAAAGATGTTCCTTACATTGGCGAACCGGTAAGCACCTTTCATGTTCGGGCGGATGCGCCCCGGCCCGGTACTGATCTGATTCTTCCGGAAATCACAGAAGCGCTGTACGGGGATCCTTCCCTGCCCTTCCTGCCACGCTCTCTCCTCGAGCTCTCTCTGGAAAGCGATTCCTGCGAGAGGGTGCTCCGAACCATAATCTTCCGGAGATACAGTGACAATAACAGCGCTGTTGGCGTTCTCCCCTGCCCTGTCATGATAGCTCATACCATTGACTGCAAGACGTCCTTCCTCCGAAGAAGCATTGACCACATAGCCGCCCGGGCACATACAGAAGGTGTACACTCCTCTTCCGTTTTCCAGCTTTTCAGTCAGCTTATACGCGGCGGCAGGAAGATTTCCTCGCCTGGCGCGCCCGTACTGCGACTCGTCGATCATCCTCTGCGGATGCTCCACACGAACCCCCACTGCGAAAGATTTCGCCTCCATCCTGAGACGGCGCCGGTAGAGCATCTCAAAAGTATCTCTGGCGCTGTGTCCCACGGCAAGTACCGCGGGGCCTGCTGGGATCTTTCTCTCTCCGTTGATCTCGACCGCATGTTCTTCTGGGAAGATGTCTGTCAGCTGTGTGTGGAAGCAGAATTCCCCGCCAAGCTCAATGATCCTGTTCCGCATGTTCTCAACTACAGTTGTCAGGATATCTGTTCCGATATGGGGCTTCTGTTCATAGAGGATCTCCTCTGGAGCGCCGAAGGAGACAAAGGTCTCCAGTACGAAACGGTTCCGGCCGACAGGATCCTTGACAAGAGTATTCAGCTTGCCGTCGGAAAATGTTCCTGCTCCTCCCTCACCGAACTGTACATTGGACTTTGTGTTAAGAATACCGGTCTCCCAGAATTCTTCCACATCCCGCTGTCTTTCACGGACAGAAGCGCCCCGTTCCAGAACGAGAGGACGCATTCCCGAAAGTGCAAGAAGATACGCGCAGAACAGTCCCGCCGGACCGCTTCCCACTACCAGAGGACGATCCGGCAGGGGTTCCGCGCCGTGTTCCGGAATACGGTAAGTCTTTTCACTTTTCTTCTGTACTTTGTTCTTCATATGGCGGAGTACCATATTTTCTTTTTTCGTGTGGAAGTCAATGGTATATACGTAGAAGAGCTCAGGCTTTTTTCTTGCATCGAGAGAACGTTTCCGTATCGAGTAACTGATCAGGTCGTCCGGAGCAATCCGGAGGGTCTTTGCCAGCCTTTCTCTCAGCTGCTGTTCTGTGTGCTCGACTGGAAGTTTGAATTGTGTGATACGCAGCATATATGATAAAGTCTCCTTTTACTGAATGATCGCCGAAGCAGAAAATTCTGCCGGCGATTAAAGTATATCGCAAGATTTTCCTGTGAACAAGCAGTTCTTCTGAAATCGAGGGAAAACACTCAACAGGGAAAGTCAGCATAGAAGCGCCCGGGGACGGTAAACGGAAAAGGCACCGCAGAATACCGGTAAAGCAGTCTGTGGTGCCGATAAGGAATAGAAGGGAAATCGGATAGCGGCGGAACATATTCAGACAGATGCAGCTTTCCCTGCCGTGAAGCCGCTGGACCAAGCCCACTGGAGATTATAGCCTCCGCACATACCGTCCACATCCAGGATCTCCCCCGCAAAATATAGGCCAGGGACATAGCGGGATTCCAGTGTCTCCGGATCCACCTCCGATGTATCGATCCCGCCGCAGCATACCTGGGCCTGCTCAAAGGGATTGGTCTCTGTCACTGTGACGTGGAAATGTTTGATCAGACAACAGAGGCGGACTGTCTCATCCTCAGTGAATTCGCCCGCGCACTTTGTCCGCGGAATCCCGGACAGGCGGATCCACAGGTCGGAAAGCTTCTTGTGGAACAGTCCGATCAGGAACTCTTCTGCTGATTTATCTGGACGGGACGATGCCCTCGCCCTAAGGAAGGCCTGCATCTGTTCCTCTGTAAAATCAGGCATGAAGTCAAGTTCAGCAGACACATCCTGCTTTTCATACAGGGCGCGGGCTGCATAGCGGCTCACCTGAAAGACCGGGATGCCGGAGATCCCGTAGGCGGTGAGCTGGATCTCTCCGCCGTCTCGTGCAAGGCACTGCCCGTCTGCCCATACGGAGACTGTGCCGTTTGCCCTCACGCCGGCGATCTGCTTGAAGAAGCGTTCACTGCATCTGAGCTGGACAAGCGCAGGAAGGACAGGAATCATATGATGTCCCAGCCGTTTGGCAAGGTCGTAGCCGGAACCGTCTGATCCGGTGGAAGGAGCCGCTTTTGAACCGGCGCATAGGATCACACGCTGGGAGGAAAAGTTTCCCTGATCGGTCAGGATGCGGAAGCCTTTTTTGCCGGGAATGATCTCCCGGCAGTGGGTCTCTGTCCGGACGTCTATCTTAAGACGTTTCAGCTCCATGCGCAGGGCGTCCAGCACGGCAGATGCCTGATCAGAATTAGGATAGAGATATCCGTTCCTGTTCTTCGAATACACACCGAGCTGCAGGAAAAACGAGACCGTATCCTGAACGTTGAAACGACTTACGATCTCCCAGGGGAAGAGGGAATTCTCCGAGTGATAGCAGATCGGTTCCTGGTGCGTATTAGTAAAGTTGCACCTTCCGTTCCCTGTCGAGAGGATTTTTTTTCCAATCCGGTCCTTGTGCTCCAGCAGTGTGACCCTTGCTCCCTCTCCGGCGGCAGTGATGGCCGCCATCATTCCGGAGGCTCCGCCTCCGATCACAGTAATCGTCCTCATAATCCCTGACCTCCGATCTTATGTGTTTGTTCTTGTATATCTGCTAAATGAGTTCCCTGATTCTCTCTATTCCGATCACGCCCGCGTCGATCAGACTCTGCAGAGACTTCAGGATTCCAAGTTTCGCATGGTACCAGGTCAGTCCTCCCTGGAAATAAACGGCATAAGGCGGCTTGATCGGTCCGTCTGCACTGAGCTCGATGGAGGATCCCTGTACGAACGCTCCGGCGGCCATTATGACGTCGCTGTCATATCCCGGCATTGCCCAGGGCTCCGGACTTACATAGCTGTCTACGGGAGCCGCTGCCTGGATTCCCTTGCAGAAAGCGATCACACCCTCTGCTGATCCGAGCGTCACTGCCTGGATGATATCATGACGGGATTCTGTGCCGTTGGGAACGACAGGATATCCCAGCTTCTCATAAATGTTTGCAGCGAACACAGCTCCTTTCAGAGCTCCGCATACAACCGTCGGTGCAAGAAAGAATCCCTGATAGAAGGACTGCATGACTCCGAGCGAAGCGCCAACCTCTTTTCCAAGTCCGGGCGAAGTCAGGCGGTACGCACAGTTCTCGATCAGATCCTCCCGTCCGGCAATATAGCCGCCGATAGGAGCCAGGCCGCCGCCTGGATTTTTGATCAGGGAGCCGACGATCATGTCTGCTCCTACATCACTCGGCTCGATCGTTTCCACAAATTCCCCATAACAGTTGTCCACCATACAGATCACATCCGGGCGCCTCTCCTTGATGAAAGAGATCAGTTCTCCGATCTTTTCTACAGAATAACTGGGACGGGTCTGATATCCTTTGGACCGCTGGATCGTCACAAGCTTTGTTTTCTCATTCAGAGCCGCTTCGATCGCCGGATAGTCAAAATATCCATCCTCCAGCAGTTCTACCTGCCGGTACGTGATCCCATATTCGGCGAGAGATCCCTTGGAAGGCCGGATCCCAATCACTTCCTCCAGTGTGTCGTAGGGCTTTCCCACCGGTGAGAGAAGCTCGTCTCCGGGGCGTAGATTTGCTGCAAGGGCGAGGGCCAGAGCATGAGTGCCGCAGGTAATCTGGGGACGCACAAGGGCTGCTTCCGTATGGAAGGCAGACGCGTAGACTGCCTCGAGCGTATCCCTTCCCTGATCATTGTAACCGTATCCGCTGGCATAGTTAAAGCATGCCTCGCTCACACGGTTCTCCTGCATGGCATGGAGCACCCTGAGCTGGTTGTACTCTGCCGTCCGGTCAAATTCGCGGAAACGCTGTTCAAGACTCTGTTCTGTCTTCTGCCCGAACTCATACACCTCCCGCGAGATCCCGAGCTGTTCATAGATTGATTCTGCTGATGTATTTTCCATTTTTACTTTCCCGATTCCTTTCCTTCTGTAGTCTTTCCGTCCGTATTCTTATCCGTCTCTTGATCCTGTGGAGTGTTCCCGGCTGTGCTGTCGATGATACCCTTCTCTTTCAGGACATCGAGGATCCTGCCTATAACGGATCCGTCATCCCTGCCGATCTCCTGCTTGTCAAGCCAGATCACATCCCGCTCCCGTTTAAACCAGGTGAGCTGCCGTTTGGCAAAATGCCGTGTATCTCTCTTGATGATGCGGACCGCCTCATCGAGGGGACAGTCTCCTTCCAGAAAGCCAAACAATTCCTTATATCCAAGTCCCTGCATGGCAACGCTGTCGTGGGATAATCCACGCTCCTTCAGTGCGCGCACCTCATCCAGGAGTCCCTGCTCCATCATTAGATCAACCCTCCGGTCGATCCGTTCATAGAGAAGCTTCCGGTCGTCCGTGAGGACAAAATATGCTGAATCGTAGGGCGATTCCTTCTGACGCTCCCGGGCATTGTGCTCGGAGATCTTCTGCCCTGTCTGATGATGGAATTCTAGGGCGCGGATCACCCGCTTGACATTGTGCGGATGAATCTGCGCTGCAGCTTCCGGATCGATCTCTTTCAGAAGACCGTGGAGATACTCCGCTCCCTTCTGTGCGGCAGTCTGCTCCAGCTGCTCTCTGTAAGACATATCATCGTTATTTTCGGTAAAATCAATATCATATAAAAGCGCCTGGATATAGAACCCGGTGCCGCCCACGACAATGGGAATCTTCCCTCTGCTGTAGATCGTCCGGACGGCCTCCTTTGCCATTTCCTGAAAGCGCACGACACTGAACGGCTCTTCCGGTTCCAGCACATCCACAAGATAATGCGGGACCCCCTGCATTTCTTCCGTGGTAATCTTGGCTGAGCCGATGTCCATATGCCGGTATACCTGCATGGAGTCGGCGGAAATGATCTCCCCGCCGATGGCTTTGGCAAGTCCGATGGAGGCGGCAGTCTTTCCCACCGCTGTCGGTCCGGTGAGTATGATAAGCGGTCTTTTCTTCATAGCTATACGATCCTTTTGAATTTTTTTTCAAGCTCTCTTCGCGTCATGGCAATGATCGTAGGACGGCCATGAGGGCAGTGATACGGGTTGTCCAGCGTGAGGAGTTCTCCGATCAGCGCATCTACTTCCTGAGCTGATAATCGGTTGTTGCCCTTGACGGCAGCCTTGCACGACATGGATGCCACCTTCTCGTCGATCAGCTCAGGAGTCATGGAAGTTGTAAGTCCGTCCGCAAGGTCATCGATCATCTCCATGAGCAGGTCCTTTTTCGCAATACTGAACAGATTGTCCGGCACTGCTCTGACTGCATATTCTTCCCCGCCGAAAGGTTCGATCTCGAATCCGATGCGGGTAAAGCGGTCAATGTTTTCATTCAGGAGCTGTGACTCCTGCATGGAAAGTGTGAGGATGATTGGCGGGCTCAGATACTGGGAAGTGAACTCCCGTGTCTTCATACTTCGCAGCGTTCTCTCATAGAGCACTCTTTCGTGTGCTGCATGCTGGTCAATGATGTAGAGACTGTCGTGAAATTCTACCAGCCAGTAAGTGTCGAACACCTGGCCGATCAGCTTATATTCTGCTTTGATTTCCCGCTTCAGGAAGTTCTCTTCAAACAGGTCCAGCTGCTTTGGCTTTTCTTCTGATATTGGCTGTTCAGCAGCTGCCGAGGCAGCGCTCGAAGCGGCTGCTGGTGCAGATGGATCGGAGATTGCTCCACAGGTTTCTTTTTTTCCTGCGTCAGGAACTGTCTGTCCGTCCTGAGCTGCCCGCCGTGCTGACTCCTGGATCCTCTGAGACTGTACTTCCGGCCGGAAGATGCCGTCCTTTTTCGATACTTCCGCTGATGAAGAACGGTTGTGGTAGGCAAGGACACGCTCCCTCATTTTTCGGATGAAGTAATCTTCGTCTTTCACCTCCGGTTCTGCCGGCTTCTTCATTTCCGGTCCGGGACTGCCGTAAGGCGTGCGCTCCTCCTGAACACATCCTGCCGGCGCAGTGGCTGTATCCTGTACATAACCTGCGGCAGGAATATCTGTTTTCTGTTCAGAACCTGCGGCGGATGGTTCGGCTTCCGCCTGCTGTGAGGACGGCTTTCCGGCTGTCTTCGGCTTCAGCAGGAAGGGGCTTCCCTCCGTTCTTCGTGAGGAGACCGGGTCCGGCACTTCCGCTTTCGGGATCAGCTCCGGCTCCAGAAGAGTCCGGTGCACGCCCTCATAGACTGTGTTGTACACCTCCTGCTGTTTCTGGAACCGCAGTTCCATCTTCGTCGGATGAACGTTGACGTCAATCTCCTCCCCATTGATATGAAAGTGGATCACGGCAAAAGGGAACTTATGCTGCATGAGAAAATCCCGGTAGGCGTCCTCAAGAGATTTTGAGATCATTGGGCTTTTCACGTATCTGCCGTTCACAAAGAAATTTTCAAAGTTCCGGTTGCCTCGGGTGATGACCGGTTTCCCCAGATATCCGGTCATCTTAAGTCCGCCTTTTTCGAAATCCATCTCCAGCAGATTGGCAGCTACGTCTCTCCCGTAGACATTATAGATCACATCCTTGAGCTTCCCGTTTCCGGAAGTGCGGAGCTTCTCCTGACCGTTATTGACGAACTGGAACGCCACTTCCGGATGGGACAGGGCAAGCCGCATGAGCAGGTCCTGCACATGTCCTGCTTCAGTCATGGGCGTCTTCAGAAACTTTCTTCTGGCCGGCACATTATAGAAAAGCTGCCGCACCAGGAATGTCGTTCCGTTGGGCGCGCCTGTCTCTTCAAGGGATACTTCCTTTCCGCCCTCGATGACATATCTTGTCCCGAATTCCTGGTCCTGGGGTTTGGTGATCAGTTCTGTTCTCGTCACGGCCGCAATACTGGAAAGCGCTTCGCCGCGGAAACCAAGGGACGAAATATGGGCCAGATCTTCCACACTCTGTATCTTGCTCGTAGAGTGACGTAAAAAAGCGCTCCGCACTTCATCCATGGGGATTCCGCAGCCATTATCCATGATCCTGATGAATGAGATCCCGCCGTCCTTGATCTCCACTGTCACAGATGTGGCTCCGGCGTCAATGGCATTTTCCACTAATTCCTTTACGATAGATGCCGGGCGTTCGATCACTTCGCCTGCGGCGATCTTGTCTATTGTAACCTGATCCAATACCTGAATATGAGGCATAGTCTTCTCCTTCTATCCTGTTGTTACCATCTGTTTTTCAGTTTATTCTGAAGTCGGTAGATCGTGTTGAGGGCGTCGATCGGGGTGAGGTTCCCCACGTCGATATTTTTCAGTTCTTCCAGGACGTCATCATCCTTCACTGTATCGAAGAGGGACATCTGGGCCATATCCACCTCATCATATTTCTTTACTTTTGGACGCTTTTTCGACGTCCGCTCCCTCTCTGCGATCTCGCTGACCTTGGATGTGATATCCTGATCGCTCAGTTCCTGCACGATCTCCTTCGCCCGGTTGATCACCAGGTCCGGTACACCTGCAAGCTTTGCGACCTGAATTCCATAACTCTTGTCAGCGCCGCCTTTTACGATTTTTCTGAGGAAGACGATATCGTCGCCTTTCTCTTTTACTGCAATGCAGTAGTTGTTCACATTATCGATCTTTCCCTCCAGCTCGGTCAGTTCGTGATAATGAGTGGCAAACAGTGTCTTCGCTCCCAGGAGTCTGCTGTCGCTGATATACTCGACTACTGCCCATGCGATAGAGAGTCCGTCGAATGTGCTCGTCCCCCTTCCGATCTCATCCAGAATCAGAAGGCTCTTTGATGTCGCATTTCTTAAAATATTGGCGACCTCTGTCATCTCCACCATGAAGGTGCTCTGTCCGGATGCAAGGTCGTCCGACGCGCCGACCCGGGTGAAGATCCGGTCTGACAGGCAGATGTTAGCGCTCGCCGCCGGGACAAAGGAACCGATCTGCGCCATCAGTGCGATCAGCGCGGTCTGGCGCATGTAGGTCGATTTTCCCGCCATGTTCGGCCCGGTGATGATGGAGATCCGGTGCTTCTTGTCATCCAGATAAGTGTCGTTGGAGATGAACATGTCGTTCGGTATCATCCGCTCCACGACAGGATGACGGCCCTCCTTGATATCAATGATCCCTTTTTCATTGATCTTCGGGCGCACATAATTGTTCCGCTCCGCCACAAGGGCAAGGGAGGTGAATACGTCCAGAGCTGCCACTGCCTTCGCCGTCTGCTGGATCCTCACAACTTCTGCGGCGATTGTATCCCTCACTTCGCAGTACAGATCATACTCCAGTGCATAGAGCTTATCTTCCGCTCCGAGGATCATGTCCTCCAGCTCCTTGAGCTCAGGAGTGATATACCGCTCAGCATTTGCCAGCGTCTGCTTGCGGGTATAATATTCAGGCACAAGATCCTTATAAGAATTAGTGACTTCCAGATAATATCCAAATACCTTGTTGTATTTGATCCTGAGATTCTTGATCCCGGTCTTCTCCCGCTCGTCATTCTCCAGTTTTGCCAGCCAGTCCTTGCCGTCGGACTTGGCGCGGCGGAGCTTATCCACCTCTTCGTTATATCCATCCCGGATAATATTTCCCTCTTTCATGGCGAGAGGCGGCTCGTCCTGGATCGCCTTCTGCACCAGTTCGCAGAGGTCTGAAAGGGAATCCATGTCCTGATAGATATTCTGCAAAAGCTCCGACTGCATCTCTTCCAGAATATACCGGATCGGAGGCAGCATCTCCAGAGAGCTCTTAAATGCGATCAGATCCCGGGGATTGGCGGAGCCGTAGGTGATCCGGGTGATCAGACGCTCCAGGTCATAGACCGGGGCAAGGTACTCCCGGATTTCTTCCCGGGAGATGGCCTGGTTCTTCAGTTCTTCCACAGCGTCGAGCCGGAGCAGGATCTCTTTCTTATCGATCAGCGGCTGCTCCACATATTTACGGAGTGTTCTCGCACCCATGGCTGTCCTCGTCTTGTCAAGAACCCAGAGAAGGGAGCCCCTCTTCTGCTTTTCGCGCAGGGTCTCGCACAGCTCCAGGTTCCGCCTTGTGGCACTGTCCAGCATCATGTATTTTCCTGCCGCATAGGGGGTGATATGGGTCAGGTTGGACAGAGAATTTTTCTGTGTCTCGAGCAGGTACTGAAGGAGCGCGCCGGCGCTGATGATGCCGCAGTCGTAGTCGGCAAGCCCAAGTCCCGCAAAGGAAGACACTTTGAAGTGTTCCAGCAGTTTCTCCCAGCAGATGGCATCATCAAAATACCAGGCGTCCAGGGAAAAGATCGTGATCCCCAGCCGGTCCTTCATCCCGTCCAGATCCATGCCGCTCATGTAGAACGCTTCATTGCAGATGATCTCTGAGGGCATGAACTTGTAGATTTCATCCATCAGCTTGGCGCTGTCCGGAAGCTCTGTGACAAAGTAGTCTCCTGTCGTGATATCCGCGATGGACACTCCGTAGCGGTCCGCTATGTACACGATACACATGATATAATTGTTCTTCGTCTCATCCAGCGCCTGAGTATCGAGATTTGTACCCGGCGTGACGATGCGGACGACCTCGCGTTTTACGATCCCTTTCGCCAGCTTCGGATCTTCCATCTGCTCGCAGATCGCGACCTTATATCCTTTGGAGACGAGCTTGTTCAGATATCCTTCCACAGCATGATAAGGGACACCGCACATGGGTGCCCTCTCCTCCTGACCGCAGTTCTTGCCGGTCAGCGTGATCTCCAGTTCCCGGGACGCGGTCAGCGCGTCGTCGAAGAACATCTCGTAGAAATCTCCTAATCTATAGAACAGAATGCAGTCCTGATACTGGGACTTTGTCTCCATATACTGCTTCATCATTGGGGTTAATTCAGCCACATTCTTACTCCTTTGTATTGTAAAAATTATTATGTTCCGATGAAAAGGTAAAAACCCTTTTCGGATTAGTATACCATTTTTAAAAATTCAGTTCAATATCAGAAATCATGAAAACCATTCTCAAATTCAAAGCACATGAAAATGGGGCGCTTCCTCTCCGTACAGGAAGTGAAGGAGCCATCCGCTCAGCAGGATGCCCACGGCACAGAGTCCGGAAAAAATAATGGCGAAGGGCAGGCAGATCTGTCCCATCAGCTGGAACGGAAGACCAGTATAGTCCCACACATTCCAGTGCAGGAACTTATTGACGATGATCCCGGTCGTGAACTCGCACGCGGTCACAAAGATCACGCACCATCCCACCTGCTTCCAGAGCGGCGCACGCCAGTGCGTCCATTTCCCCTGCTGGGCACAGAACACCAGGCAGAGCCCCCCCAGCACAAACATGGACCAGTGGGAAAATCCGCGGAAAAACAGCTCAAATGTATAGTAAATCGCTCCTCCCATGGTCCACAGCAGTAAGTATTCACTCAGTTTCTTCACAAAACTTCCTCTCCTGTCGTATCGATTCCCGCAGGATTATCTGTTTCCCTGCGGTAAAAACGCCGGCATGCCGCCGGCGTTCAAGGATAGTTTACTCAGTTTGTGATTGTTCTATACTACACGATTTCTCCGATATAGTAAAAGCCTCTGCACTCGTCGAGCCTGACATTGACCAGCTTCCCGATCAGCGATTCATCGCCGGGGAAATGGACGAGAAGATTGTTGCTCATGCGTCCTGTCATGAGATGTTCGTCATGATCATTCCTGCACTCTACGAGGACTTCCTGAACAGTTCCCTGATGGACTGCGCAGACCTCAGCGGAGATCTTCTGTACTTCAGCCAGAAGACGGTTGAAACGGTCTTTTACTACGTCCTCCGGAACCTGATCTTCCATCACGGCGGCGGGGGTTCCGCTCCTCTTGGAGTAGATGAAAGTAAACGCGCTGTCATAGCGCACCTTTCTGACCACATCCAGCGTCTCCTGGAAGTCTTCCTCGGTCTCCCCCGGGAATCCTACGATGATATCCGTGGTAAGTGAGATGTCAGGAACAGCTGCCTTGATCTTATCTACAAGAGCAAGATACTGCTCCTTTGTATACCGGCGGTTCATCTTCTGAAGGATGTGGCTGCTGCCGGACTGCACAGGAAGATGAAGATGCCTGCATATTTTCTTTGAACGGCGCATGACCTCGATCAGCTCGTCGGAAAGATCCTTCGGATGAGAGGTCATAAAACGGATCCGCTCCAGACCGTCGATTTTCTCCACCTCTTCCAGGAGCTGTGCGAATGTCATGGGCTCCGGAAGTGTCTTTCCGTAGGAGTTGACGTTCTGTCCCAGGAGCATGACCTCCACCACGCCGTCTGCGACAAGACGCTCGATCTCACGGATGATCGCCTTCGGATCACGGCTTCGCTCCCGTCCGCGGACATATGGCACGATGCAGTAGCTGCAGAAGTTATTGCAGCCAAACATGATGTTTACTCCGGACTTGAACGGATATTTCCGCTCCACCGGAAGATCCTCCACGATCTTGTCCGTGTCCTTCCAGATATCGATGACCATCCTGCCTGACTCCATGCGGGTTGCCAGAAGCTCTGCGAACTTATAGATATTGTGCGTTCCGAAGATCAGGTCGACGAAACGGTAGCTTGTCTTTAACTTTTCCACGACATGGGGTTCCTGCATCATACAGCCGCAGAGTGCGATCATCATATGCGGATTCTTTTTTTTGATCCGCCCGAGCTGTCCCAGACGTCCGTAAACTCTCTGGTTCGCGTTCTCGCGCACGGTGCATGTGTTATAGATAACAAAATCCGCCTTTTCCTCGTCCGGCTCCTCGACGTACCCGATCCGCTCCAGGATGCCGGTAAGCTTCTCGGAATCGCGGGCGTTCATCTGGCACCCGAATGTGGTGACGCAGAAGGTGAGCGGGCGGCCTGCCTCAGCTGACATCCGGGCCAGGTGCTGCTTTGCTTTTTCCATGTAATAGTACTGCCGCTCCGGTTCTGCAGATGGAGGGGTATCGGGAATGCTGCTTGTTGAAGCTGTCTGTATATTTTCAATTGACATTTTTCTGCTCGCTTTCTTATTAACCGTTGTTTTTACATAATTTCATATAAACTAATGTCTGTATTCTGAATCCGGCTGTCTTCGGATTCAGACAAACTGATTCCTGTCCTTATCATATTCATAATCGATCATCTTTAGCTTATCCGTGATCTCCTTCTGATCCGCCTGCATATCCTCGCACAGCGCCTCAAGACTCGGATAGAAGTCCCTGAGCTTTGTGTTGACGACGCTTAAGAGGATCACGGGATCTCCCGGGAGTCCTGTATACATTGTATCATCTCCTTTTCTGTAAAAATGATATCCGGCCGGATGTCGTACGGTCCGGACGGTATGCGCTCAGCGATCTGGACGGAAAAAGCGATCGCCGCCCGTCCCGCCTGAGGGTGAGAGGCAAGATATGTATCGTAGAAGCCGCCGCCGTATCCGAGGCGGTTCCCCATCCGGTCGAAGGCGGCTCCGGGCAGGATGATCAGCGCGTCTTTCGCGGGCACGGCTTCTGTCCCCGCTCTGCCTTCCGGCTCCGGGATCCCCCTGTATCCGGGGGAAAGTTCCTCCATGCTGCTGATATAGTAGAATTCCATCCTGCGCTCGCCGGTCACTTTCGGAACCGCTGTTCTCTTTCCGAGACGGAGAGATTCCGCGATGATCCGGGAGGTGTCTGCCTCACTTCCGTAAGAGGCATAGCAGAAGATCTCCCGCGCCGTCTGATAAAGGGCACAGGAAAAGAGCCGCTGTGCGATCCCGGCTTCTGCATGCTGTCTTATGCCGGGAGGCAGAGCCGCTCTTTCCTTCAGCTTAATCCGCCTAATTTCCTTTTTTGCTGCTTCCGTATTTTTCACCGAGATTCACAACCGTTCCGTCTTTTTCTTCAATATCAATATTATTGAGCTGGCTGCGCAGATTGCGTCTGACCAGTTCCAGATATTCCTGACGGAGGATCTTCTGTTCCTTCCGCTCTGCGTCCGTCAGTCCCTCCGCCTTTGACTTTCTGTATAATTCATTGATACGGTCTATCTTCTGTTTTTCCATTTAATAACACTCTTTCCTTTCAAAAGCTATACCGCATTATACACTATTCCGCAGGATTCGTCCAGAGCCTTGTCAGCTTGAATAGTTTTCAAGGAAGGCATACAATTCTTCTGCAGTCTCAACATATTTTCCCTTTATGATCTCCTGCTGTACTTCTTCCGGAAGGTCTGTGAGCGGAATTTCGGTAAGCTCATAGATCGTTGTTTTATCACTCAGATATACAGCCACATATCCGTGAAGTCCACACAGATAATATCCATCCTCCTGAACCGCATCTCCTTCCGTGGAAATACTCTCTGTCGTCGGTACTTCCTCTTCCGCCCTTGCCTCCTGCCTGTCCATCACATGGCGGTAGCTGATCTGATAGCCCGCAGTGAGCAGTACAACGGCAAGCAGAAGGACAGAAAAAAAGCCAATCACGTATTTTGTCTTCATGAGGAATCCCCTCCTTTTTCAATACAGTATTGGCTTTTTTCGATATTTTATTCAGCTTCTGCCTTCGCCTCTGGAAGGAGATGCAGTTTTTTACAGTATTTCAGAAGTCTGACACCCATCGGAAGATCCTTGATATCCTCTTCTGAAAGTGTCCCCAGCCGAAGGACCGCCACGATATACACTGCCATAGCGACAAGAATAGACAGTACTGCCGGAATGAATCTTCCGCCGATCACCAGGGCAAGCAGAGAGTGCACTCCGAAGGTGACGATTCCCATGACCGCCGCGGCGATAAACGGTTTTACAAACGTATGTATGACGTCGATCCGGTATCCGCTGACTTTCCTGATCTTGATCTGGTTCAGGATACACATGCACAGGGAGAAGACGATATTTCCTCCAACCAGCGCATAGACGTTCATGCGGAAGACCGTCATCATGATACAGAACGCTGCCAGATGTACGACGAGGGAGATGCCCGCGTTCTTTGCCGGCGCTGTCATACGGTTAAGGCCGTGCAGGATAGAGTTGGACACGGATGACAGTCCGTAAAGCACGACCACGATAGAACCCATCATGAGCAGCTGAGCCGGAGTGGCGCTGTCGTCGTTGTAAAGCAGCACCATGATCGGTGACGCCAGGACAAAGTAACCTACGCAGCTCGGGATCGCGATGAGCATGGTGAGACGCAGCGTCTGGTTGATCTTATCGTTGACCTGCTGCTTCGTTCCATTTGCGACCGCGGCCGTCAGGCTCGGGACGACAGAGGCTCCGAGGGCATTCGCGATCGCCATCGGAACATTGATCAGCGTGTCATATTTTCCGGTATAGATTCCCTGCAGGGCCATATACTCTTGTTCTACATACCCCTGGGAACTCATGATATGGTTAAATATCGTCAGGTCGATGATCTGATTGATATTATAGATCGCAGTGCTGAATACGATCGGGATCGCCGTGAAAAGAAGAGCTTTCAGAAGAGAAGAATAACTCTCCACTCTTTTCGTCCTGTCATGCTTCAGCTGCCTGCGGATACCTCCGCGGTACAGCCAGAGAACGAACAGGACAAAAAGAAGGCCCGCAAGAGAACCCATGACAGTTCCAAGTGTGCTTCCTGCCGCTCCGTATGCCGGTCCCAGCAGCTCTTCTCCGGACGCCTCGCCGGCCCGCGTACCGATGCCGATTAGAACGCTGGCGCCCACAATGCTTACGACCGCATTCACGACCTGCTCAAGGATCTGGGAGATCGCAGTCGGGACCATGGTGCCAAGCCCCTGGAAATATCCGCGGATGACCGCCATCACTGCCACGATCAGCAGTCCCGGGGCCAGCACCCGGAGTGCATACACACTCAGAGGGGAACGCATCGCATAAGTGGAGATCGCGCCTGCCCCGAAAAAGATCGCCAGTGAGATCACCAGTCCCACAGCCACTGCGAATGCCAGTGAACAGAGGAATACACGGAATGCGTTCCTTCTCTGCCGTACAGCCATCCTCGCTGAGACAAGCTTGGAAACCGCGGTAGGGAGACTGAACGATGAGAGCATCAGCGCGATCGCGTAGACCTGATAGGCATAGCCGTAAAATCCGTTTCCTTCATCGCCCAGTATATTGGTCAGCGGGATCCTGTACACGACGCCGATGATCTTTGTGAGGACCGCAGCCGTGGCCAGGATTGCTCCCTGCACAATATAATCATCTTTTTTAGATCCCGTTTTTGTATTCTTAGGTGTTTCAGCCATAAATGTCCTCCTTCAGCTGCAGCAGAGCCTGTCCTACCGCAGGATGTTTACCTTCTGCATGATCGCGCGCTGCCTTTCTTCCATCACAAGGCGCTCTTCCTCTTCCATATGGTCATAACCGAAGAGATGAAGCATGCTGTGCGCGATGAGAAATGCATATTCCCGTTTCGGGGAGTGCCCGTACTGTTCCGCCTGTGAGAGCACTTTGTCTTTCGAGATGACGATATCGCCCAGCATCAGTTCGCCCGATTCCGGATCGAAGAGATCATCGCTCTCTTCATCGATGCAGGAGAATTCTCCAGGCGTATCGTATTCCACCATCGGAAATGACAGTACATCCGTGGGACGGTCGATCTGGCGGAATTCCAGGTTCATCTTATGGATCTCCTCGTCTGTGGTGAGGAGAAGGTTCACTTCCGCCTCATAGGGGCACTGTTCCAGCTCGAGCGCCGCCTCCACAACGAGCCGGGCCGTCTCTTCCACATTAAAAGGCAGGGTCACGCTGCCTTCTTCTTCGATAAAAAGGTTCATGCTTTTCTCCTCCTGCCCTTTGATGCCGCAGACTTCTTCTCGTACTCTTCATATGCCTTGACGATCTTCTGTACAAGCGGATGACGGACGACGTCCTTGCTTGTCAGCGTACAGATGCTGATATCCTCAAGTCCTTTTACAACTTTCACCGCGACGTCCAGACCGGAGACAGTTCCCGCGGGAAGATCCTTCTGAGTAGAATCTCCGGTGATGACGACCTTGGATCCGAATCCGATCCTGGTGAGGAACATCTTCATCTGTGCAGGGGTCGTGTTCTGCGCCTCGTCAAGGATGATAAATGCATTATCCAGAGTCCGGCCTCTCATATAGGCAAGGGGCGCGACCTCGATCAGGCCTTTCTCGGAGTTTTTCAGAAAGCTCTCTGCTCCCATGATCTGGTAGAGAGCGTCATAGAGGGGACGAAGATACGGATCGATCTTGCTCTGGAGGTCCCCGGGGAGGAATCCCAGCTTCTCTCCCGCCTCGATCGCCGGGCGTGTCAGGATGATCCTGCCCACCTCGTTCCTCTTAAATGCAGTGATCGCCATCGCCATGGCAAGATAGGTCTTGCCTGTTCCCGCCGGTCCGAGACCGAAGGTGATCATTCCATCCCGGATGGCGTCCACGTACCGCTTCTGCCCCAGCGTCTTCGGCTTGATCGGCTTTCCCTGCAGTGTGTGGCAGATCAGGTCCTTGTCAATTGCAACGATCCCTTCTTCCTGGTCTTCAAACACAAGAGAGATCGCGTAGTCCACATTTTGTTCTGTAATAGTATTTCCGCGTTTTGACAGCTCGACAAGCTGATTGAGGATACGGAGCACTTTATGCGCCGCTGCATCCTCTCCGACGATCTTTGTTTTCCCGTCTCGTGCGATCAGTGTGACATGAAATGTTCTTTCAAGTTTTTTTGCATATGCGTCAAACTGACCGAACACATTTGCCTCATGTTCGGCCGGTATATCAATCATCAGTTCCGACAGACTCATCCCGTTCTTTCCTTTCAATCGTTAATATTTCCGTATCGGCTTCTTTTGAAATGCGCTGGTTCAGATATACGCTTCCTGAAGCGCCGGCAGAATCCGCACCTATGTGTATTTTAACACTATTCTCACGGATTTGAATACCTTTTTCCTCCAATTCGTTGCAAAATCGTCTGAAATTAAGGCTCAGTTTCTGCTGGATCTCCCCTTTTGTATACTTTTTTTCCTGAAATCCGTAAGATTTTACCCGCTCGAATCCAAAGGAGACCGGAAGATAAAAGTTTTCTCCGATCTTGATCTGCCTCTCTTTCGACGCAGTCTCACTGTGTTCAAATGAATTGCTGACCGTTCCGGCGGATATGGTCCAGTCAAAAAGACGGACATACCAACGATATCTCTTTTTTCCGTCGTAGATCTTATCCTGCCGGGTCAGAGGAATGCTGTCTGCGTATTCGATCTGGGTATCGGCAAAAACATCTGCATCGGACCGCTGATACTGGTATCCGACGACCTCTCCGCTGTCGTCAAGCACTTCGATCCTCCCTGACACAAGGAGGTCTCCCGCTTTTACCGTATCGCCGGCATGGACCTGCGGAACGCCTGAACGGGTCACGATCTGTGTGATCACGCCGTCTGTCTCAGCGATCAGGTCTGTAGGATGCTCTTCGCCTGATCCATCATCAGTATCTTCCCGGAATGTATCTTCATTTTCTTTGATCTGGACCTTCAGCCTGCTTCCGTCGATGGACGCAGAGACCCAGACAATGTCATTATATTCTCTGCGGATTTCCTTTACGATATCCGCGCAGCTGATCCGGCTTTTAAGCATAAACGGCGCAACGCCCTGCGAATCAAGGAATTCAGTAAGAGTTTCATCCGGCCATCGCTGATTTCCCTCAAAATGAATGTCCCATATGAACAGGGAATAGATCTTCAGCAGGACGATACAGAGCACGAGGCTGATGAAAAAAAGCTTTCTCTTCTCATAGCGCTTCAGGAAGAAAGGAAAGCCGCACCGCTTCAGGATCACAGCCCTGGTGTGCGTCTTGCGGGTAAAAGGACGTATCTTCCGGAAGCCGGAGAGGCTCATGTACATCTCATAGGCATTCCCGGCAGGTGTAAGCCCCCAGATAAAAATATGATGAAAACAGCACAGGTTGAGGAAGTGCTCCGGCGAATACCCCTCCACGCGGATCTTCACGTACCCTCTCAGATATCGGATGAGCGAACGGATCAATCTTCTTTCCTCCCGTCAATAAATTCAAGGGTATGCACCGCTCCGGTGACCTTCATCTCATCATTTGTATAGTATTCGATCTGCAGCCGTTTCCCGGTGAGTCTGATCTGTCCGCTCTTTGTCTGGACGCGGATCAGGGTGTCCGTATATTCTATGATTCCCCGGTAGTTTTCAATACTCACTTCATTTCTCCCGAGCATTGTGACGACCGATGCGCCCAGAACAACGTCTTTCGGCATACTTGCAGCTGATGCCAGCTTCTCTCTGATCTGTTCCTTTCCCATAAAAATGCCACACATACGCCTTTTATAGTCAGTATATGTGCGGCACTTTCTGTCCTATGCCTGATGGATATTTAGTAAATGATCTCTTTGATCAGAGGAGAAACCGGCGGTTTGCGGTCCGTGAATTCGTAGGCTGCCAGGAGCCTTTTCTTTGCTTCTGAGAGCTTCTCCGGGTCAGAGGCGTGGATGACGGCTAGAGGATCCCCCTTCTTTACCTTGTCGCCTTTCTTTCTGCAGAGCACAAGCCCGACGCTTAAGTCGATGGAGCTCTCCTTCGTCTCTCTTCCGCCTCCCAAGAACAGGCAGATCCTGCCGATCTCTTCCGTGCGGATATCCCTTACGAAGCCGTCCGTCTCTGCGCAGACCGTCTCCTGATATGCCGCAGAAGGCAGACGCTCCGGATGTTCTGCCTCTTCCGGATCACCGCCCTGTGCTTTGATAAAGGACTTGAATACTTCAAACGCGCGCCCGGTATCAAGCGCTTCTTTAAGAAGACGCTCTGCTTCTTCCATGCTTCCGGCTCTTCCCGCCTTGACTGTCATCAGCGATCCGAGGACAAGGACCAGTTCCTCCAGGTCCTTCGGTCCATGTCCCTTCAGCGTACTGACTGCCTCCTTTACCTCCAGGGCGTTCCCTACGGCAAAGCCGAGAGGCTGATCCATATCAGAGATCACGGCGGAGACGTCCTTCCCCGCAAGCTTTCCGATACTGACCATTTCCCTGGCGAGAGCTCGTGCATCCTCAAGGGATTTCATGAATGCTCCGTCGCCGGTCTTGACATCCAGCACGATGCCGTCGGCGCCGGACGCCAGCTTCTTGCTCATGATGCTGGAGGCGATAAGAGACATCTGATCCACAGTGCCCGTCACATCTCTGAGTGCATACAGCTTTTTATCCGCCGGGGCAAGATTTGCAGTCTGTCCTGCGATCGCAATATGGATCGTATTGACATTCCGGATGAACTGCTCCGGGGTCAGGTCCGTGTGAAAACCTGTGAAGCTCTCCAGCTTATCGATCGTTCCGCCGGTGTGCCCCAGCCCTCTTCCCGACATTTTTGCCACAGGGACGCCGAGAGATGCAACAAGCGGGGCAAGTACAAGAGACGTCTTGTCCCCGACTCCGCCGGTGCTGTGCTTATCCACCTTGATTCCATGGATCGCGGAGAGATCTAGTACGTCTCCGCTGTGAGCCATGGCAAGAGTAAGATCCTTCGTCTCTTCGTCTGTCATTCCGACAAAGCAGACTGCCATCATCATAGCGGACATCTGGTAGTCCGGTATTCTTCCGTCAGTGTACTCCCGGATCATCCAGTCGATCTCGTCCTTCGCAAGCGCTCCTCCCCGTTTCTTCTTCACGATAAGATCATACATGTTCATCGATTCCGCCTCCTTACACTGCATTTTGATAGTTTACATTGCTGGTTGTTTACTCGTAATCCAGACATGCCCGTTCTGTGACGAACGGACGCACATAAGTGTCAGCGACAGCCACATGTGCCGGATGAGAGCCGTAGACAGCCACATCCTCAGCTTTCTCCAGCGTCGTCACGAGAGCCATGTCATGAGTGCTGGACGGGAGCGGCTCTTCGACAAATTCTGCGGTAAGCAGTCCGGGAACCTTCCCGACAAGGCCTTCCAGATTTTCCTTCATTGCTCTTTTCAGCTCCGGTTTCTGCTCCTCAGCGATCTCCGGTTTGAATTTCCACATAACGATATGATGTACCATATTCTGTATCCTCCATAAACATTTTTTTCAGCTTTCTACATTATAGCGGAAATTTGCCGGGAATAAAAGGACTTATATTCTTGAAGAGGAGACATAGATACAAATGGCTGTAGACAAGTATCAAACATTTTGATTGAAGCCATAAATCTCATCCTCTGAAATTCTTGCCGTAACAGTAATAGGAAAAGCCAAGAGCTGAAGCGAACAGAATGACTGCAATTCCCAGCGATACTGCAAGTCCCGCCCATCCATACTCCAGCAGAGCCCAGCGAAAGACCCCCAGGCTGCAGATAATGAAGATCAGGGCAGGCAGAGCGATGATAGACAGGAGGCGGTATCTGCGGTATTTCTTCTCCGACATTCCGTCGGGAATATAGTCCTCCGGGTGCAGCATCTCACAGTGGATCACAATACCAAAACGTGAGGAGGTCCGGTACGCGCGGTATTCAATTCCGTCGATCAGCATCCGCGGAGACAGGCTCTCCTTTGTGATGACAAGATTGAGATCGTTCTGTCTGGCATATTTCAGAAGTTCTTCTGTGAATTTCTCCGGCGTGTCGCACCGGTCATCCGGCATGAAGGAAAACTCCCGTTCTGCCTCTGAACGTACGACTGCAGAATAATCGCTGTGTTCTTTTAAGGTTTTCATACTTATCTTTCTCATAATGATCCCTCTTTTCCGGTTTGGTCAGCACATTTACTGTTTACACTTTAATTATAAGGTATATACCTTGTATAAGGTCAAGAGGTATCTGATAATTTTCTACGATTTTCTTTTTCGGATCCAGAAAAACCAGATCAGGAACAAGGCCAGGAGGATCACCACTGCAGTCGGAACGACGATCAGCCAAATCTGTGAAATAGAGCGATCCTTCAGTTCAGCGATCCTGGCAAGCTGAGCTTCATCTGCTGCCTGTGCAGGATACATTTCATGCACTTCTCTCTGCGGAATCTCTGTGTTGTTCATATCCGAGAGACAGACCCAGATATCACGCGTGCCACAGTAATAATAAGTATAGCCCCACAGTCGTCCGTCAGGATCATCAAAAAAGGTGGTAAGCTCGAGAGGATCAGAAAACCGCATCGCTTCGTCCACAGCATTTCCGGACTCGGGATAGGACCATTGAACAGCTTCTGTTCCTGCGGGAATGCTGAACGGGGTTCCCTCATAGATCTCCGCCTCATGATCTGCCATGAATTCATCCGAGGTATAAGGCAGCAGCAGATCCGACATGAGGACCCACTGGTCTTCGCCCGGTGCAAGTCCCCATTGGATCCCGTCGTCATCGGTATATACAAAGGATATATATACCATCTCCCCTGCGTCAGGTCCATCTTTTCTGAACAGAGAATCAGGAGTACTCCAGAAAACGGTATCGTCCGATGCGGTGGCAGCGCGGTTCAGATAAGTGCACTCCTCTCTGTGCCGGGAATAGAAGCTGTTCGTCGGTTCCATGATCAGATCCGCCTTTACACTAGCAGCAGAAAGTGCGAAGATGCACAGGAAAGCCGCACAAAAGCGCCGGCACCATCTGGCGCGCATACTATAAGTTCTGTTCCTCATTTCAATCCCCCTTTTTTATCTGTTTTTATTGAAATCTTTTTTAATCCTTTCCTGCCATATCATCCGATTACTTCCGTGTCATGTCAGCCTGCTTCTTTTTCCTCTCTTTTCCTGTAAAATGCGTTACGTCAATACAGTATACGCCGGTCCTTTCCAGCATCTCCGGCAGAAATTCAATCTCCGCATCCGGCGCGGTATGCTTCATGATCCTGGTAAGCCCGTGGATCTTCTCCTGCTCCTCTGCCAATTCGCGGACTGTGCCGGTTCCCATAATGCTTCGGTAAGCATAGGAATAGCTGCAGGTATAGTCTCCGGTGATGATCTCATGCATATAGTCCATCTCAATTGCGACAGACGGGTTCCGAGAAAATGCTTCCGCCTTCCGCCCCTCTCTCGCGCCATGGATGTAAAGGGTGAGTTTCAGCCCGTCTCCGCAGTCGTCGAGATCATAGCCGTAGTTCACGGGAACGATGAACATTCCCTCCGAGTCTGTAAGTCCGATCCGTACGACATCGCAGGCTTCAATGATTTCCATAAGGATGCTCTTATCCTGTATCTCTCTCTTTTTCAGTCTCATCTCTCTCATAAAGTTCCTCCTTACTCACAAGTTAAGAAATAAATTCAGTATCATCAGGACAAGCACCGCTGTGACGATGATCTGACCGATCCGTCCGTTCCAGGGATGCGCCTCCTCAAATTCTCTGGAGCAGTCGAAAAGATCCGGGTCACTCCGGTGCTCCTTCCACTGAAAGTCCTCCAGGTAATGCTTCCATCCGCTTTTATCTGTATAGACTTTGACTTTGTTTGAGCGCAGATAGCGGTGGATCGGACGCCTGTATCCCTGACTCTGGATCGAGGTGGTGATGCCTGTACTGGGATCAGTCATCTCGACATTAAGATAATAGTATCTTCTGTAGCTCAGATGGCTGTGCCTTCCCGAGGTATAATACGGGACATCCTGACGGGTAACCCCGACGATCCTGCCGTACGCGGCATTGCCCAGCGCGACTGCGTCTGCGCGCTGCCTTCTGTAAAACAAGGCGCGGCGTATCTTCGTGAACATCTGATACAGCGGCAGAAGTCCCGCTGCCACAAATAAAAGCATCTCTGTCTGAAAACCGTTCCCGGCGATCGAAATACCGATCGTGCCGTACCACAGAATGGCGAACAATATAGTAAAGGACAAACCGCCTGTCTCTTCCTCCGCCGGACGAATCTTTCGTTTTATCATGATATGTAATCTCCTTTTGCCATGAGCATGCCGAATCAAAGTCTGTACAGGCTCTGCTGAATATGATCATATATTCACTGCTCTTGATTTTCCTTTATCGTACTCCCTGTACGGCACAAAATCAAGATGCGGCTGCTGTCTTCATATCTACGACAGCAGTGAAAGGAGCACTCCGGTTCCCCAGGATACGAGGTTCAGAACAGCTGACAGCTTCCACGGACTCCGGCACGGAATCTCTTCTGCGTCCATGGACGCCCGAAATAAAAGCCCTTCTGCCGCGAATACGAGGAGTTCCACGCAGACCTGGGAGGCTAGATCAGACAGCGGCGTAAAACTGTACAGAAAAAGATACAAAAGCACAGCTGCAGGATTGGTCGCTGTATTCACAAGGAAAAGCAGGATATAGTTTTTCTTTCCTCGGATTCCGAGTACATATGCTGTAATACTTTCGATCAATACGGTAAGCAGCCAGGACAAAAAAAGGTTCTGCAGTATCACCGTCATAGCCAGCCCTCCTCTTCTTCCTTCAATCCACTGTCTTCCTTCCCGGCCTTTTTCTGAGAGCATATGCGAGAAGGAACAGGGAGATCAGAGCAAACACAGAATAATACAGCGGATGCCTCATCCCCTCTGTCATTCCGGTATAGACAGGCAGAAATCCCAGGTACAGTGCAAAGGTAAGCAGTCCGAACGCGGCGCCGGAATTCCCGGGAAGTCTCCGGTATAATTCGTACAGGGTGACCGGCATCGTCATATTAAAGAACAGAACGCCTGAAAGCCCTGCTGCGGGAAATCCTGAGAAAGCCAGCAGTACAGCTGCTGCTCCCAGGGAACAGACTGATGCCCAAAGACTCCCCATCCAATCTGCCGCAAATCCGCCAAGACACTTTCCAAGGAAGATCATACAGGTAAGGAGAACCCCTGTCCTCTGCCCGTCATTCCAGTCAAAGGAAAACAGAAGCCCGTCAAAAGAACGGAGCACAACAACAAGGACAAGGCATGCAGCAGGAAGAAAAAATACCCCGGTCAGCCCTCCTCTGTCCCGTGGAAGCACCGCGGCATGCTCTGCAGAATTCCCGCGCATACCCGTGCCGTGACATCTTCTGCACACAAGAAAGAGAAGGGCACACAGGAGGATAAGAATACATCCCGCCAAGATTCTCCCGCCCTCAGACAGAGGAACGAGGGCTCCGGCAAAGATCCCGACAGCTCCGGTGGAGACGAAAAGCCCGGACGGCCATGCCTTTCCCTCACTTTTCTCCAGAAGATCTGAGCCGGTTCCCACATGGAACATGGCGTTTCCGGCGCCGCACAGAAGGACGAGAGGCAAATGCCCAATCCCCGGCAGCAGCGCCGCACCGCAGAAAAGACATCCTGTCCCCGCTGTAATAAGTCTGGCATTGTCCTGCAGCAGGCGGCCCATTGCTCCTGCCCTGCCAGCCATTCTCTGTGCACAAAGGGCGTCCAGCAGTATCCCCAGCGGGAGCTGCGCGGCGAAGGCAAGAAAATTGTACAAGAAAAGCAGAAAAAACCAGGATCCGTTTTCAATGAGCTGATGTGTGATCAGCCAGGCGCACAGAAAGTCAATAAAGAAATGGCTGACAGACGCCCAGGCAAGAGTTTTCTTTTCTCTCATAACGTGCCCCTTTCAAAGTAGTCTTATCTGTTAGATACTCTGTAAAGCAGTTTTGATGCATTCCTGCTTCTTTTTTATATTTTTGTTGTTTCACGGAGCTGTGACTGCGCCAGGATCAGTCTTCCCTGGTCTCACAGAAGCGGAAGCGGATCGTAAAACCTGCTCCGTATTCAGATTCTGCCGAGACCTCGATCTCCAGATCGTCCGCCATCTTACGGACCAGATACAGCCCCATGCCGGTGGATTTTCGTCCGCTCTCTCCTGTCTCTGAACAGAATCCTTTGTCAAAAATAAAAGGAAGATCCTGTTTCATCACGCCGATCCCATTGTCTGTCACAGACAGCAGGACGGACCTGCCGTCTTCTGCATGCTCTGCGGTGATCTGAAGCCTGGATTCTGTCCCGTCTGTTTTTCTGTATTTCACTGCATTGGAGATCACCTGTCCGAGCAGAAAGAGCAGCCCTCTTCTGTCCGTAAAAACGCAGCTGTCGTCATATGTCTCCGTCACCTGAAATCCATATGCCTGCAGAAAAAAACGGTGCTCTTCCAACGCTTCAGAGCAGCATTCCGCCAGGGAAAGGTGCTCCATCACATAATCTTTGTGATCTGCTTTCAGTCTGGAATAATAAAGGATCTGTTCCACATACCGCTGAATCTGAATCTGCGAACAGTTCAGCCTTGTGCGGACTCCTTCCGACATTTCATCACTTCGGCTGTCCAGCATCAGAGTAATCAGAGACAGCGGCGTCTTGATCTCGTGAGCCCAGGACTCTATATATTCCTCATATCCTCTCCGCTCCATTCTTTCTTCTGAAAGTTTTACCGCTTCGGCTTCAAGCAGCTTTGAAGTCTTTCTGATCTGCCTCTGTTCCCGGCCGTTCACTGCCTCTGCCGCCTGCTCTGTATGAAACGGATCCGGACTGTCCAGGAAATCAGTGTACAGCCTCTCACGCCTTTTCTCTCTTCTGTAGAGCAGAAAAACAGTGCAGATACATACCGCGGCTGATGAGAAAAGCAAAAGCCCGGACAGCAGGCGGAAGAGCCGGATGTCGGCCAGCCAGAGAAAGAGTGCGCAGAGGCCGTCAGTCAGCAGAAGAGTGAAAAACCAGACTCTGTATTCCAGAAGGATCTCAAAGATCCGTTTTTCCTTTCCCGGTTCATTCATTGTACTTCCCTCCCCCTTTTATAAAACGATATCCTTTTCCTCTTACTGTCTCAATATGACCGGCAAGCCCAAGTCCGGTAAGAGTCTTCTTCAGACGGGTCATATTTACCTGAAGCGCATTTTCATCGATATACTCAGAGGTTCCCCAAAGCGCGGCGCACAGAGCCTCCTTTGCCACAGTCTCATCCGTATGAGCCATCAGCTCACCAAGGATGGTCCCCTGATTCTCTGCCAGAAGGACGGACCGTCCCTGCAGGAAAAGAGTATGTGTGTTCCTGTCATAGCGGAAACTTCCTCCATCAAGAACATTCCGGTTGACTTCATACCGCCTCAGCAGGTTCTCGATTCTCGCCAGAAGTCGCTCACTCCGGCATGGCTTTGTGAGAAATTCATCTGCGCCAATCCCCAGCGCATGGACTTCGTCTTTCAGTGTGTCTCTTGAAGTAAGGATGAGCACAGGACCTATTCCTCTCTTTTTCAGTTCTCCGCAGATATCAAATCCGCTCCTGCCGGGAAGATTCACGTCAAGAAGGACGAGATCCGGCTCCTGCCGGATGATCTCGTCCGCTGTATGTTCAAATGTCTGAAGAGTATACGCTTCATATCCCTGTCTCTCAAGGATCCGCGCCAGCTCTTCTCTCATAAATGGTTCGTCTTCCGCGATCACGATCTTTTTCATAAGCTCTCCTGACGCTCCTCCGCCCGCCTGACCAGCGACAGAAGGAGCCTGCTGTTTAAATGTACGACTGCTTTCATGTACACATATTCTATCACAGCGACAGAAGCGATGACAACAAGGCCGGAGATCAGAAACGTAAGGTCTACGCTTCCGATCCGGCTGCCTGTCATTCCGACGATAAGAGAAGGCAGCCCAAAGATACTGTTTATGACAGCGGCCGCGAGCGGCAGAAGGAAATACCACCGTACCTGCTGTTCCGCAGAAGTACAGAGCATATCATACCCGGCTCCGAGAAATGTGAGGATCCGGACTCTCTCTCCGGTCCTTCTCTGGTGCATGAGAAACTGTACGGAGAGTACTGTATTGGCGATCACGAAAAAGATCACCGCCAGATAAATAGTCAGATAGGACGACGCCACACGGTAGAAAAGCTGCCGCCCCATGCTCTGAAGATAGCTCTCATATTCCAGATTGGAATCCTGAAGCAGCTCATTTACTGTATACACTGCCTGCATCATGCCGTGTTCTTCCACGTAATCCTTTCGCAGCATGACATTCCAGTAGGAACTCTCGCTGGGACTTTTGAGTTTCTCGTAGAGTTCATCCGGCACAATGAGGGAATGGCTCAGCGAAATGATCCGGTCCGCCACCAGAGGCTCCGTGCATACAGTGCCATATACCCTATAGTCGGCTCCATCAATCTTCACCATGGGATCTTCAGCGAGGATCTTTTCCAGTCCCGAGATGCCGACAGTTACAATGCTCTGCGGATTATTATACAGAGCGATCTCATCGGCATCCAGGTGGAGCGGCTCCTTTCCCTCTGCTTTCAGCACATTGTTATATCCGGACAGTGCAATCAGATAGGGCTCTTCATAATACGTAAGGTTGGACTCCAGATACAGCCTCTCATCCTGATCTTCCAGCCCGGAAGCCGCGTCGATCAGCGCTCCGAAATCGATGTCGTGGACATATGTCTTCATGTCTTCCTCTGTATCGTCGAAAGGGATCGCAGCCGTATAGAGAAGAGCGCAGCGCATCTCATATGGTTCTTCCAGATACGCATCAGCGCCGGTTTCCTTCAGAGCTCTTTCTACGTCCCCCTTATCCCCATAAAAGGTAAAATCCGCACTGTGAACCGTTGACTGGTCCGACAGCGTATCTGCAGCGGAGATCCCATATCCCAGAAAGCAGAACGCTGCGAGAAACAGAAGCGATGAGATCACAAGAGGCTTCCAGTGAAGAGAGACCTGTTCTGTGAGCTGACGCGCTGTAAAAATGCCAAGCCCTTTCTGTCTTCCTTTCCAGACTCTCTCAAGAAAGGGCCCCAGACCATAAAAGGCGAGGAACATGCCGACAATACCGGTCACCACAGTGAGGCACATCGCATTGATCGAAGACCAGGAAGTACCGGAGATGGCAGCTGCATAGGCCGCTCCCAGACAGAGCAGTCCGCCCATGAGAAAAATGCCGTTTCGGATCCTGCCGGAAGCCCTCTCATTTTCTCCCTCCTCATCCTGAAAATAGTACAGAATCTCCCTGCGCACCATCTTTCCGCTCAGCAGGGCGAAGGCGGCAAGCTTGATGCCGGCGAATCCGGCAGCAGTCAGAAGAACAGCTCCCGGCGAAAATGTAAAGTGATGTCCGATAATACCGAGTCCAACAACCTTGGAAGTGATCATGCTGATCATCTCAGAGAGAAAAACAGCGATCGGGATCCCGATCAGCAGCGAGGCAAGGCTGTTCCAGATATCCTCCGCAAGAAGGAGAAGGAAGAGTCTGCGCCGCTTCATCCCGAGCATCAGCAGGACGCCGAATTCATATTTTCTTCGCTGGAGCTGATACAGTCCGGAAAAATATACAAGGAAAAACAGAAAAAGCAGGGATACTCCGTAGAACACCGGAAGCATTGCGAGCAGCTTCTGCACGGCATCGCTTTCCATAGTCTTAAGAAACACGATGACATCCTGATTCTCTAAGGAGAGGAAGATATAAAACGCAATGATGGAGACGATAAGGGACACAAAGAAGATCCCGTTTTCCCGCCGTGTCTTTCTGCCGTTTTTTCTGACAAGTTCAAAGAACATTCGCTCCGCCTCCTCCCAGCTGCGCCATGACATCTGTGATGCGCTCATAGAATTCCTGCCTCGTCTCTGTGTCCTGCTTTCTCCTGAGTTCATGAAAGATCACACCGTCTTTAAGGATCAGGATCCTGGAGCAGAAGCTCGCTGCATCCGGATTATGCGTGACCATGAGTATCGTTCTCTTCTGCTCATCGTTCAGTTTTTTCAGTTCCTCAAGAAGCGCCCTCGCATTCTTCGAGTCCAGCGCACCCGTCGGCTCATCAGCGAGTATGACCGAAGGATTGAGGATCAGGGCGCGCGCCGCGGCGATCCGCTGCCGCTCTCCACCCGACATCTGATAAGGGTATTTATCCAGGATCCTGTTCAGCCCCAGATATTCCGTGATCCTCCGGATTCTGTTCTCGCTCTCCTGCTTCTTCATTCCATGGATCGCTGCCGGCATAAGGATATTTTCTCTCCCGGTAAGATTGTCCAGCAGCTTAAAGTCCTGGAACAGATACCCCATCTTCTTTCCACGGTATTCCATCTGCTGCTTTTCATTGAAAGCGGCAATATTGACCCCTTCCAGATAGATCTCACCCTCTGTGGGACGTACGATCGAGGCGATACAGTTCAGAAGTGTTGTCTTGCCGCTTCCCGACGGCCCCATGATGCCGACGAATTCGCCCGGCAGTACATAGAATGAGATGCCGTCCACAGCCCTGGTAAGATTTTCCCCTTTTCCGTAATATTTCTTCAATGATCTGATATCAAGAATCTTTTTATCCATACAAAAAGCCTCCCTTCGGCTTTTATTATAGCTTCCGGGAGGCCGGATGAACACTTACAATCCGTGTAAGGTTTCCTATGCCTGTTTCTGCTGTGCTCTCTCCTGCGGATAAACAAGCCCCCACTGTCCGCGCAGCTGGTCCATGATCCTCATGACTTCGATACTGTCGTCAAGAGGCATGGAAGTACTCTCTTTCTCTCCGGCACGGACCGCTTCCATGCATTCAAGTACTTCGTATTCGTATCCGCTGATCTGGTCCGGCACTTCCGTCTTCTTGATAAGTCTGTCCTCTGTATCATAGACCGAGATACTCTGCGGATTATTGATGTTTTCTACGATGATGTAGCCTTTCTCACCGTAAAAAATTCCTTTCCGATCGGATCTGCCGTAGATATCATGGGTCAGCACCGCCATGCGCCCGCTGCGGAAAAAGATGGTAATAGATTCCATCCCGTCCACGCCCGTGTCTGTCATACGGACAGAGGATTCAATCCGCTCAATGTCTGTACCGAAATGCATCAAAGCAAAATTAAGACCATATACGCCGATATCCAGAAGGGCTCCTCCTGCCAGCTCCGGCCTCATGATCCGCTCTTTCCGAGTGATCGGATAGGAAAGGTTGGCTGTCAGTACAGAAATATCTCCTATGATCCCGCTGTCGATGATCTCCTGGATCATATGCCTGGACGGCATATATCTTGTCCAGATCGCCTCTGCGGCAAAGATCTGCTCCTGCCTGGCAAGCGCTTTGATCCGTTCAGCCTCCCCCGCGTTCAGAGTAAACGACTTCTCACAAAGAACCGGCTTTTTATGACGGATGCACAGTTCCATGTTTTCATAATGGCAGGAATGGGGCGTGGCAATATAGATCAGTTCCACTTCCGGATCCTCACACAGCTCCTCATAGCTTCCGTAAGCCTTGTCAAACCCGTATTCCCGGGCAAATTTTTCTGCTCTTTCAAGAGTGCGTGAAGCGGCAGCGTAACACTCCGCCCCTTCCATCTTTCTCAGTGTATCAGCGAATGTCTCCGCCATGGCTCCGCAGCCTAAAATCCCGATTTTCATAACAGCCTCCTTACATTGATTTCTGAATATTTATCTGACTTCGTCTTTTTTGTCCAGCTTTCTGACTGCCCACGCGATGAAAAGGCCGCCTGCAAGATTTCCCGCGGTCACGCATCCGAGTACTTTGATAACAGACAGAGCTTCTGCACCAAAATACAGCGCGTAGCAGGACAGATAAAACATATCGGCTACGATATGCTCAAACCCGCAGAATACAAATGCTGTGATAAAGAGCCACACATAGAAGATCTGCCCGAAAGATCCCTGCTCCTGCTTCGCGCCGATCAGGACCGCAAATGCGACGAAACATGCGCAGAGAATGCCGAGAAGAAAAAGACTCTGCGGGGTATCACTCAGTTTTGTCTCCGCTATCGTTTTTACAGAATTGCTGATGACGGTCTCGAATCTCGTGAAGTATACGATAAGCGCGGCGGCCAGTGTGCCAAGCCCGTTCCCGATCCAGGAGATTCCGATATCCGTCCAGTGATATTTGTGGTCGTATACCATCAGCGGGCATACTCTTGTTATAAGCATATTGTGCAGGTTCAGGACAAGAAAAATGCCTGTTGCAAAAAGCATGCTTCCGATCAATGTGTTCGGTACAGACAGATAGACCATCGCTCCCATTGCGATAAATATTCCCGCCATAATACTGCTGACCCATTTTCCCTTCATAGATACTCTTCCTCCGGTATGTTATTTTTTTCACATGCCTTCCTATTCTACTAGAAGAGACGACGGATTTCAATTCTTTTTATAAGAATTGAGAAATGATGAGAATAAGTCTCAGCAGACCCTGGAATCTCGATAAAATCCTGGGTTCTATGACAAAAGAATCTTTCTGATCTGTTCCATGTCCATCTGCGGTAATACATAGTCCGCATCCGGCGCATCCTCAGCGGGCGAAATGTCCGAGTGCACATAAACTGTCCCGAGTCCTGCGCGCTTTGCCCCTTCGATATCACAGATCCCGTCGTTACCCACCATGACCGCTCTCTCCGGGTCAATGCCGCAGGTGTCGATCAGCTTCCGTAAAAACTTCAGATCCGGCTTCTTGCACCCTTCATCCGATGAGATAAAGATACCGTCAAAATACTTTGTGATCCCGAGCGCGTTCATCTCATATTCCGTGAAGATCCACTGGGCGTTTGAGAGAAGATAGATCTTCCTGCCTCTCTCCTTCACGGCTGAGAGCATCTCTTCCGTTCCATCGTACAGACGGATAAACTCCATAGACAGAATACGGAAGAACTGTCCTGCGTGGCGGACCAGCGGTTCATCCGGAGCAATCCCTTTTTCTTCAAACAGCGCACGGAAGACCTCTTCGATCCGGATCTCCGGAAACGCCTCATGGGAATCCCGCCGCAGCTCTTCATGTCCCGCGGTCATTTCTCCGGTCAGCCTTTTGTAAGAACGGGCAAGTTCCTCCGGCGTGTAAAAGGCGCCGTAAAATGCATAGAACAGGGACAGCTTCTCCCACAGTTCTTCTTTGTTCTCATCCGTACGGATATCCACCAGTGTTCCATACAGATCAAAAATACATGTATCGTACATGAAATTCCTCCTGCTGGGTTAGATTCATATTATCAGGGCATGTCTGCCACTTGTTCCTTTTACAGAAAGGTCTTGTAATCTTCATAATTCTTGGCAAGCAGTTCCGGTGTGTTGAGCCCATACGGACATTTCTTCATGCACTGTCCGCAATGGAGGCATCCCTCGATTTTCTTCATCTTCTCCTGCCATTCCTCTGAGAGCCACCCTTCCTGCGGCGCTCTTCTGAGCATCAGGCTCATCCTTGCGCAGTTGTTGATCTCGATCCCTGCCGGACACGGCATACAGTATCCGCACCCTCTGCAGAAATCCCCGGAGAGCTGCATCTTATCCGCCTCGATCTCCTGAAGGAGCGCCTCGTCAAGCTGCGGAGGACAGGTCTGATAGGATAAAAACTCATCCAGTTCAGACTCTCTCTGCACACCCCAGATCGGCGCTACATGAGAGAACTGGGGCTGCGCCATATAGGCATATGCCGCAGCTGAATTGTGGATCAGACCGCCGGAAAGTCCCTTCATGGCAATGAATCCCATTCCTGCCGCCTTACATTTTTCTACGATCTTCAGATCTGCGTCCGCCGCCAGATAGGAGAACGGGAACTGAAGTGTCTCATACAGTCCGGACGCTATGGCTTCTTCCGCAACGGCGATCCTGTGGTTCGTGATGCCGATATGACGGATCTTTCCCTGCTTCTTTGCCTCCAGCGCCGCGTCGTACAGACCTGACTCATCCCCTGGTTTCGGGCAGAATGCCGGATTGTGGAACTGATAGATATCAATATAGTCCGTTTTCATCTTAGACAGACTTTCTTCCAGGTCTTTCCAGAATCCATCTGCTGTCTGCGCCATCGTCTTTGTGCTGATGATGATCTTATCTCTTGTATATTCGAACGCTGCCCCAATCTTCTCCTCACTGTCTGAATAGGCGCGCGCCGTGTCAAAATAATTGATCCCGTTATAGAACGCCTTCTGGAGGAGATATACTGCATCCTTTTTTGTGATGCGCTGGATCGGGAGCGCACCGAATCCGTTTTTGTTTACCTCAAGTCCTGTTTTTCCCAAGATCACTCTATCCATTTTCTGTACCTCTCTGTCTGTGTTTTGTTTATCGTTTGGCTGCTGAAAATTCTGCCGCCTCTGTCGTCTTAATATCCCATCTCGCTCATTTCTTTCTGAACGGACGCTTCGCAGGAGCGCATTGCAAGGATTGTCTTCTCAAACAACTCATTCAGCTCCCAGCCGAGCCTTTCCGCTCCGGTCTTTATGACGTCCCTGGAGCATCCAGCCGCAAAGCGCTTGTCCTTGAACTTTTTCTTTACACTGGACACTTCCATATCCATTACGCTCTTGGAAGGTCTCATCAGCGCGGCAGCCCAGATCAGTCCGGTCAGTTCATCTGACGCAAAGAGTACCTTCTCCATCTCATGCACCGGCTCTTTGTCGCTGCATATTCCATATCCGTGGGAACAGACTGTATAGATCATATCCTCGCCCACGCCGCCTTTCTCAAGAAGCTCCGGTGCTTTCTGGCAGTGTTCCTCCGGATACATCTCAAAATCGATATCGTGAAGAAGTCCGCTGATTGCCCAGTAATCCGCTTCATCACCGTATCCCAGCTCATTCGCATACCACCGCATCACTCCTTCCACGGTGAGCGCGTGCTGGATGTGAAATGCCTCCTTATTGTAAGTCCTCAGCAGTTCCAGTGCCTGTTCTCTTGTGATCCTGCTTGTTCTCATTTTCGTCAATCCTCCTGAAGTTTATTGTATGTTAGCGATTCCTGCAGTGCCAAAATTCCGTGTTTCAGCTTGATGAAGGCACTGCATGGAAAAATCAATATGGCTTGCACAGGATCTCATGGATCCTGGTGTCAAGGATCGTATGGGTGTATGCCGGAGTCAGCACGATCGCCGAATCCGCGCCGCCTCCGGAGCCTCCGACAGAAATGACCGGTTTTCCATACGGAACTGCTCCTGCATCCAGAGCCATTGTCGCACACTCCACTCCTACCTTCACTCCCTGTGAAAACATCCTCAGAGTATGCGCCATGATCTCGATCGGTCCCTGTCCGTGAAACCGGTTTGAAAAGCTGCGTTCCGCACCGCTCAGCGCATGTGCCGCTGTAACGACCTTCACACCTTCTGCTTCCAGCTCCCCGCGCAGTGCCTCAGGAAACTCATTCCTGCCGGGCTGCTTCATCCCGTACACAGACGTGACAACAACGACAGGAACAACGGATCCCCTATCTTTCAGAATCCGGATCAGATCTTTGGCTGTGCTCCCTGAGTTGGACGCGATCACGATCGCTGCGTCCAGGCTTTCTGCCTTATCGACTGCGATCTGCAGTGTTTTCTCTGTATTTCCCCTTCCTGGTTTTTCAAATAGAATCATAGTTCATCCTCCAATCCATTATGATTCTGTATCTGACATGATACCTGAGATTTCTCTTTTTCAGTTCTGCGTTCAGAAGAACAATGTCTTTATATTGAATTTCCATGATCTGCATGACACCCCTTGTTCTCCGTATAAATTATTTCAGCGGGACAGATGTCTCTGCCCGCTGAAATTGCATCGTTTTCGATAATGATCTTCTCTGTTATTATATTCCTTATCCGTGTCCTGGACAAGAGGCTTTCCTTATCTTTGCACAGCGTTTCTGTATCTTTTTGCAGCGTTTCATATCGTTATTTTTCCATGGATACAGTCATGTCTCGAATCTCATCCTTTGAGATCACAGCGCTGCCGAACGGACGCATTGCCAGAGCCATAAGCTTCATAGGATTATCATCCGCCGCCACACGGTTGGAACTGATCTTCCCGCATCTGAGGCACCGGTGGATGACCGCCCATTCTCCGCTCTTTCTGACCCAGACTCCAATCGGTTCCATACGACCGTGACAGTCTGATTCGCGATCCCCCGGCTCGAGGATCCCGCCGCATTCGTTTCCTTCTCTGTCTTCTTCGTGGATGGCCAAGAGGCAGTTGGGACAGTGGTCTGGTTCTTTGCCCTGCTCTTCTGCCGGCATTGTCCATCCGCAGTTCAGGCATCGATATGTGTCTGTATTTTCTTTTCCTTTCATGGCTGTATTTCCCCTTTTCGTTTTTGGCATAATAAAAAAGGATAACTCATCACTCTGAGTTATCCGCATACCTGTACTGCTGTTATCATGCTCTGACAATGAATGATACCCAAGACTCACACATGAGTCCTGACGCAGGAAACGGGTCAGTCTCAGCTGACAGAATCTATCTCCGAATCTCTGCGCAAATAAAAGAAGCCGGAATACTCCGGCTGTACTTTCCAATTATTTCCGGGCACAGCTGATAAAACTGCCCTAAAAGCCAGCCTGATGATCCTATCCGCAAACAGGTACGACAAAAGAATCCATCGTAATTACTTAAGATGAGAAAAACTATTGTCCTTATGTTAGCGAATAGCCGACATCAAGCCACCTCCCTTACTTTTGCTTTCTCCATGATAGCACATGAAGCATATCGTGACAAGCCCTGAAATTCGCAGCTTTCAATTTCATAATCTTCCGGCTGCTGTGAGCAGCAACATGTGACACAGTACATTTATATTACATTCCTTTGTATTCATCTAAAAGGTATTTCCTGTTCAATATATCATAAATTTCTATAAAAGGCACAGAATCCATATAAATCCACCGTTCTATATATGTTGGAGTTATCTCAAACAGAACTTCATTTTCCAGAAGTGAATACCTTTTATATGAGTCAGGAAAACATTTCTGAAATTTTTCAAGGAATTCATTATTTTCTAACGGGCAGCCGATTTCTTTGCATCGCCCTTCAATCTGGATATTCTCGATACAAAGTGAAACATTCGGATTAAGTGAAAGCTGTCTGTATTTTCGGAATGTTCTGTCCGTCTGAAAATAAAACCGCCCGTCTATTTGTATCACACTCATCATCCTTGACGATACCATATTGTTCTCGGCTGTGGACAGGACCATTTTCTTTGATGTTCCGAATTGATTAATTAATTCACTGTATTTTTCGTTGAATAAACTCACAGGGATTATCCTCACTTTCTAAAACAGATCACGGTCTTACCGCATATTTTATGACATGATCTTTTTTCTTCTCAAACACATCATACGCATCCATAATTTTATCCAGTCTGCACCGGTGTGTGATGAGAAAATCAGCGTTCAGCTTTCCGCATGCAGTCAGATCCATGATCTCCTGGCAGTAACTGCCGTCCACACCGCCTGTCTTAAACACCTGATTCTTTCCATACATATCAGGAAGAGGAAGTACCTGCGGCTCTTCATACATTGCCACAACTACCACAACAGCATTGGGACGCGCGATCTTCCAGGCAGTCTGGAAGGTATCTTTACCACCTGCGACTTCGAACACTGTATCAGCGCCTCTTCCATCCGTAAATGTCCGGATTACTTTCTCCGGATCATCTCTGCCCGGAATAAGGGTGATGTCTGCCAGCCCTCTTTCCCTTGCGAGATTCAGCCTGAATTCGTCCGTATCAATCGCAATGATCTTCGCCGGCGTATATAATCTGGCGCACAGCATAGTACACAGCCCGGTCGGTCCTGCGCCGATCACCGCTACGGTGTCCGCAGGCTTTATCTCCCCGATCTTCGCCGCCCAGTATCCGGTGGAGAGAATGTCTCCGTTAAAAAGGGCCTGCTCATCTGTCACATTGTCGGGTATGACCGTAAGTCCGTTGTCTGCAAACGGAATCCGCACATACTCTGCCTGTCCGCCGTCAATGCGGCAGCCCAGCGCCCATCCGCCGTGCTCATCTGTACAGTTATTTACATAACCGCGCTTACAGAAAAAGCACTCTCCGCAGAATGTCTCCACATTCACAGCCACCCGGTCCCCCGGTTTTACTTTTTTCACAGCATTTCCGACCTCAACGACACGTCCGACAAATTCGTGCCCGAGGATCGTACCGGGAACCGCTCTCGGCACCGCTCCGCGTTTAATGTGAATGTCGCTGGAGCAGATCGTGGTCAGCGTTACCTCCACGACCGCATCCCTTTCATCCAGAATAGCCGGCATGGGACGGTCTTCCAGAGCGATCTCGCCGTTTCCCTTATAAACTACTGCTTTCATAAATCTCTCACCTCTTGAATCATACTGAGCACATTATATAATTATTTTGCTTCAAGAACAAGAACTGTGCTATACTAGCCATGTTGAAAAAATAGAAAAAGACAGGAATGAGAAAAATGAAGAAAATAATCAAAAAGTGGAATGAGATCAGTCTGGTCAAAAGAATCATCTGCGGACTGGTCATAGGAATCATACTCGGGCTTACTGTCCCGCAGGCATCGGTGATCGGCCTGCTCGGCGATCTGTTCGTCGGCGCCCTTCGGGCTGTCGCCCCGCTTCTGGTGCTGTTCCTTGTGATGGGCGCTTTATCCCATCAGAGAGAAGGCAAAAAGAGTAATATGAAACGGGTCATCTTTCTTTATCTGCTTGGCACATTTCTTGCCGGATGTGTGGCCGTTGCCGCAAGTTTCCTGTTCCCGGTCACGATCACTCTGACGGAAACATCTGCCGAAGCGGCTGCTCCCAGCGGGATCGGCGAAGTTCTTAACAGTCTTCTGATGAGCATCGTCTCCAATCCGGTAGACGCCCTTGCCAATGCAAATTATCTCGGCATCCTGGCATGGGCAGTGCTGCTTGGCATTGCTCTGAGAAAAGCCAGCGATGGGACAAAAAATTCAATCATGCAGATTGCAGACGCTTTTTCAACGATCGTGCAGTGGATCATAAGCTTTGCTCCGTTCGGCGTGCTCGGTCTTGTATTCAGTACGATCTCCGAACAGGGGCTTTCCTCCCTTCTCGGATACGGAAAGCTGATCCTGCTTCTGGTTGGCAGCATGGCATTCGTCTCATTTGTAGTCAACCCTCTGATCACGTTTGCCGGCATCCGGAAGAATCCTTATCCTCTCGTCCTCAAATGTCTGAAAGACAGTGGCATTACCGCATTCTTCACAAGGAGCTCTGCGGCTAATATACCGGTCAATATGAAGCTCTGTGAGGAACTGGGGCTGGATCGGGATACTTATGCTGTATCGATTCCGCTCGGTTCAACGATCAACATGGGCGGCGCCTCAGTCACGATCTCTGTACTGACTCTGGCGGCGGTCCATACGCTCGGGATATCCGTTGATTTTCCGACCGCCATCATCCTCTGCATCCTCTCTGCTGCCAGCGCCTGCGGGGCATCCGGCGTTGCGGGTGGTTCACTCCTCCTCGTGCCTCTTGCATGCAGTCTGTTCGGCATCCCGGATGACATTGCCATGCAGGTGGTCGGAACGGGCTTTATCGTAGGGGTTATTCAGGATTCCTGCGAGACGGCGATCAATTCATCCACAGATGTGCTTTATACTGCTGTTGCCGAGCTGTCGCAGAGGAGAAAAAGTGAACAGCACGATTAGGCATCTTCTCAATAAAGGTATTACACAAAAAAAGAATCTCCGGCTGTATGTTTCATACATTCCGGAGATTCTTTTCCAGTGGTTTTGAAAAATCATTCAACTATCTGCAGCAGTTCTTCTATGAACCGAGACGGATTTTCCAGTACATATGGTCTGTCATTCACTGATATGCTGCCTGTATTTGAAACGATCACAGAACAGACAAGTTCTGAACCCTCATACATAAAAATATCAATCAGCTGGTCTCCTGTTTCAGATAAAGCTCCATCTGAAATCAAAAAAGTAGAAAGTGTTCTTCTATATGTATACTGCTGAAACAGATTGATGATACTTTGCTCCTGTTCTTTAGTCAGATCATTATAACTTTCGGAATCCATGTACGTCTCTCCGTTTTGAACCCCCATTGAAATCTGCGTGAGCAGGATCTCCTGCTCATCATTTACCAGATCGGACATTCTCAGCGGACGAAAGTACACGAATACTGCTGCCAGAAATAGAATTATTATTACAATCACTACTGCTTTATAACGTGCTTTTTTCATATTCTTCTCCCCCTTATGCATGTATAACCGCAGAACATACTGAAAGAACTTAATAATTGATTTTCGACAAAGTTATTCTATTTTTCTCTATTATAGCATCCGTACATTCCCCTGTCAGTTGCTTTCTTGAATATTCTGAGGTTTCAAATCATTATTCCGAAAAATTTCCGAAAACATCACGGATCATTGCCTGTCTGAACAATCTGATGATATAATCAATCAGACAATAAAATAGAAGTGTCTTCGCAGTATTCTCTGCTGCTTACAGCACCTGAAAGGCATTTCTTTTTAGGTGCTGTTTTATGTCATGGAGGGATTTAATATGAACGGCAAGACAAAAAAACTCACAACGATTGCTATGCTCTGTACCATTACTTACGTTGTAATGGCCGTTGGAAGAATACCTGTTGTTCTATTTCTGAAATATGATCCGTCAGATGTCATTGTCGCTCTGAGCGGATTTATCTGGGGACCGACAACTTCCTGTATCGTATCAGTTGCCGTAGCGGTAATTGAAATGATTACAGTCAGTGAAACAGGAATTTGGGGCTGCATTATGAATATTATACAGACGCTCTCATTTGCATGTACTGCAGCTGTGATTTATAAGAAAAAGCACACCTTGGCTGGCGCAGTCAGTGGTCTGGCAGCAGGGTGGATCATAGCCACAGCTGTTATGCTGCTGTGGAATTATCTTGTGACTCCCATTTATATGGGATATCCGCGCGAGGCTGTTGCCGAAATGTTAGTTCCGGTTTTTCTTCCATTCAATTTGTTAAAGGGCGGATTAAACGCGGCTTTTACATTTTTACTTTATAAACCTGTAGTTACTGCATTAAGAAAGAGCGGTTATGTTTCCACGGTGGAGAATGGAACCAGACGCAGGCACACAGGGCTTATCCTGCTGGCACTGTTGATCATTATTACCTGCATACTTTTTCTTTTGTCAATGAATGGGATAATTTGAGGATTGAAAATGGGTACAACCGACAAAATAAGGACAATTTATACAACAATGACAGGATCCGTCATATATGGCCGCGGTATTGGAAAACACGTAGGAACGCCTACCGCAGATCTTAGGGTTAAAGATCAGACAAAGCTGCCGGAAATAGGTGTATACACTTCGAAGATCATTTTATGCGATTATATTTTTTATGGCGTAACACACATAGGTATGCGCCCTACGCTTGATACTGATAAAAGAATTTCTATAGAGACGCATATATTAAATTTTGATAAGGAGATTTACGGATGTACTATTACAATAGAACTGTATCAAAAGATCAGGAACATTATAAAGTTCGAAAATCTCTCCCTGCTTCTGGAACAGATCAAAGATGACTGCCAGACTGCACAGAAATACTGGGGAATAAATAATCCGCCTGCTCAACTGTTAATGAATAAAGGAACTCACCGTGTTACACTCGATGGACAGGATATATATTTAACGGTTAAGGAATTCGACGTTCTGTATTTGCTTTATTCAAACCCGTCAGTTTCCTTTACGAAAGAACAAATCTATAGAGCTGTGTGGAATGAACTGCCTGTGGGCAGATGCCATGCTGTAGAAAATACAGTATTTCAGATCAGAAAAAAGATCAAGTCCGTTCTTCATAGTCAGGATTATATTAAAACGATCGCAGGATACGGATACAAATTCAACTCCTGGTAATGTCTGCACTGTCATAAAAATCAGCAGGGACGCGCTGAGCAGCCCTGTAAATGCAGAAATACTTTCGATTTGTTCTAAAGAAATATGCCTTTATTTGCAGCCTGTTCTTATATATTCTATCAGTGTTTCTACATCATCAAAATCGTCGTAGTCACCATTTATGCCGTCGCGGTGATAAACAACTCCATTCTTCTCATTCCTTTCAAGGCAGTCTAAGAGATGCTCTTCGCCATATCTTCTGACAAACTCAGTAAAAGCATACGGCTTTATTTTCCCTAATAATCCTTTTCTGCATTTTTCATTACACTCATAGCAATGTGAAATTTTTTTGGAAATTGAGCATTTTCTGTTTTCACACCAGTCCTTATCCGGACATTCCCCTGAATCACAGCCATGGCATGTCGTATTTTCAGAACATAAGCAGCAGGCAAGACCGCATCGTGCAATACCTAACTCTCTTCTCATAGTGATTCCTCCAAATTATTATTTACAGTTAGCAGGATTTATCTGATTTTCTTTTTTCTCTTTCCTTCTCTAATATTATGATCGCAAATATTGCTATGAACAGTCCGACAATGCAGATTACTGTTCCGCTAAAGGTTATTGCCGAATTTATGAATCCCGTAATTTCGTTTACCACAGCTAAAACAATTAACACTGAACATATTACAAATGCGATCTTAGATACTATAGCATAATTTTTCATCGTAATCTCCCTTCAATTATCTGCCAAGTTTTTTGCTTTTTCCTGCGCTGAATTATTTAATTTTTCATAGATATAGTTTCCAGCTTTCCAATTATTCAGATTCCGAAGTCTTACTCCATGATCGCCATGCTCTGGGTCATCAAACAGATCTCTCAATTTCCGACAGGGCATATCTGCGCATTCTCCACAGTGTTCCAGTCCCTTATCCAAACAGCATTTTGCTTTATCGCACTCGCCCCAAAACATAATTCCTTGATTGGCTTTGCATCCTTTACAGCCGATTTTGTCTTTCCATTCGCATACTCCGCAGTATGTGCCGCAAAATGCTGTCATTTTTCTATCCATTGTCATATAATTGCCTCTTTTCTCTTCCTTAAAATGCCGCTGTTTGAAGATGTTCCAATTTCAGATAAAACTATATTACTTTTATCACAACACACTTTTGACTAAAGACGCTGCCTTTTCAAAGTCCTTTTTATGAACATAGATTTTATATTCATAAGAATAGTTCGGATTTATCCCAAAACTGCCAGTGTGAGCTCTCCTGTTTCCAAGAACCGGTGCAGTCTCAGGATTTGTAGTTTTTACAATATAATCAATACCATTTTGAGAAAGAATATCACATACTTTAGCCTGACGATTCATTTCCATCGTTATAAACAGCTCTTTACGATTCAATACTGTAATCATGCATTTTCCGCCCCTTTCAACTTCTGCGTGACAACTCCCGATTTATCTATCTTCTTTTATTTTTCCATTTCTTCCACTTCTTGTTCATCTTGCTTGTCCATTTATTTATCCACGGCTCTGATAATAGTTCTATGATACTTGCTATAAACTCGACCACAAAATCAGGCATACTCATCCCACTCCAAAATGCCAATCTATTGATGCTCTAATTATAACAAATTCCTCTTTAATCCACCACTCTCTGCTAAGAAAATTCCAGGAGAAATACTCTCCTGGAATTTTCATATAGCCATTTCAATTTCCTCCTAGAATTTTTACATATTATACGACTATATCGGTAATTACAATGCAGCGCTTCACCTTCGTATCACCTCGCTAAAAATTGATAATTAAGCCGCCGTGATTATTCTGATCTCTGACAGCAAAAACAAAACGACAAATGCAAGAACGACAATATAGTATGTAATTACACTATTTCCATATTTCGGTATAGCAGCAAAGCTTTCCCGCACACCTCGTAGACTAAAAACCAGCAGAAAAATAAGCTGCATAACAGGAAAGAGAAAAAGCCAAAATTTGGGGGCGTATGAATCTACAATATCATTGTCAAAATGAATTGGTATTTGCTCCGGAAGAAACACAAAAAATATAACTGAAATGAGTAATGTGGCGGCGAATACGATCCATGATACCCTGTTGTTATACAATATTTTGAATAGTAATTTCATAACTAATCACCTCTGTATTCTAATCATTTTAAACATTCCCGGACCGTTCCATTCACAAGGTCTTTCTTCAAATCCCTTTTTCTTGTAAAACAAGAGTGCATCTTTCGTGCTGATCAATTCAAACTGCAAGAGGATTAAGAATGTATCTTGTTTTTTATGCGCAAACTTGCTTCTATATGCATAATCCAATGTCTTGAAAACGGCATTTGTAT